>Ga0308419_1000101_pt1 | contig 70223 bp, 61 predicted proteins | sample HotsprSampleMS50_FD_203674 | JGI IMG/M metagenome (GOLD analysis project Ga0308419, IMG submission 203674) | Hot spring phototrophic mat microbial communities from Mushroom Spring, Yellowstone National Park, Wyoming, United States - 20090730_MS50 ... | reverse complement strand
TCTGCTTTTGCGAAAGAAGAAAGCTTTTTTCACAATACCTTAATTTTGAGTTTTTCACAAAAATACCGACTATTGCTTTACGCGAACTTCGCAGGGTAACTGCTGAATTGTAGCAAATTCCATCTGAAAGTTTATTTCCATTGCAATCAACTCTAAGGGAGCAAAACTATGGCGTCACTGTGCGTATCTGTGGTCAGGGAAACTGACGATGGCGACGACTTGCAGGTTGGCAAAACTGTTACCGTTTCGGTTGGCGACAAAAAGATGTCTGCTAAGACGGATGAGAACGGTTCGGCGTTTTTTGAAGTGCCAGACGAGAGCGAGGTCGTGGTGTCATGTGATGGTATTAGCGAAAGCCTTACCATTGAGGACGGCACTGCCGACATCACGCTGTATTTGGATTGAGCGAAACATGGCGTATGCTGCAAGCCCTGATGCAACTCAGGGCTTTTTCTTTTCGGTCAAGTATGATGCAGAGGCAATTATGCCTGCGATAAATTTTTTTCGTGCGGCAATGATTTTTTTGCCGAAACCGCACTCTCGGATTAACTTTCCATAGTATAGTCTGAGTTCAATTCTTATCTAATATGACTCGCCTTGCCGCTCTTGACATCGGCACGAATACGGCGCTGCTCCTCATCGCCGACCTCGACCAGCGTTCCAATACGCTCACGACCGTCTTTAATGCGCAGGAAATCATCCGCCTTGGTAAAGGGGTTGATGCGGCTGGCAACATCAATGCTGATGCAGTGTGGCGGCTTATTGCGTGTCTCAAAAAATATCAGTCTGTCATCGCGCAGTATGGGGTAACCGACATCGTTGCCGTGGGTACCAGCGCCTTACGCGATGCCAAAAATCGGCATGAGGTCATTCAGGCTGTGGCAGAAGAAACAGGGATTCACATTACTACGCTTTCGGGTGCAGAGGAAGCTGAGCTTACGTTTCTCGGCGCAGTGGCAGGTTGGCATCGCTTGCCAGAGTGCTTTATGGTGATTGATATTGGTGGTGGCAGTACCGAGTTGGTGATTGGTTCTATGGATGGGATTGCCTCACGTGTAAGTTTAGATATTGGTGCGGTGCGCATCAGTGAGCGGTTTTTCACGTCGGCACCGCCTATTGCACGGGAACTTGAAACCGCTACACAGTTCATTACCGATACCCTTGCTGGCGAACTTGCCTCGTTCATTGAAGGTCGTGATGGTGTGTTTGGCGTTGCAGGCACAATTGTTACGCTTGGACAACTTGCCAAAGGCTTAAAGCAGTTTTCAAACGAAGTGCATGGGTTTGCCCTGCACTATCGTGATGTGCATCGTTTAGCACAGACCTTTGCACGCTCCACCTTGCAAGAGATGATTGCGCTTGGGGTTGAAGCTGGACGTGCCGATGTCATTTTGGCGGGCACGCTTATCTTACATCAATACATGCGACTCTTTGCAGTTAAGACCGTTACGGTGAGCACGCAAGGTCTTCGCTATGGTCTGGCACTACGCGCACTGCGCACATCATGAGTCATCATTTCAGAATGTATGGCGCATGTTTGCACAACTTCTTTCGCATTGGTTAAGGTGTTGTCGCAGTGCGCGTCATGGTGCAATGTTAGGTCGTGTTGAAAAATGAATGTATAGGTTTTGCTACACTGTTCCGCACTTGTCTTTTGTCATTATATTGCAAAACACAGATGTTCTGCACACTTTATCGGTCATTGCGAGCAAAGCGAGGAATCCGTATCCAATATGAATTCTTCACTTTGCTTTGCTCTGTCCAGAATGACGGTGCATCTGCAAGACACCAGAGTATAATCGGTTCAATTCGTATCCTTTTCAGGGTATGCATTCACCTAATTCTAATTGCCAACACAACCTAAGCATTCGGAGCCACAGACTTGCATTTGACTTTACAGACTTCATAAATTTTTGCGCGTGCAACGCCCCACAAGTTGCCATGCACAAGAAGGTCATAACATCATAAACTTATCTAAATAGCATGCAACGACGCGAATTTTTAAAACTTACAGGCTTAGGCCTCGGCGCTACACTCCTACCCATTCCGGCTTTTTCTACGCCTATCAGCGAAGAAGAAGCACGCACACCTATTATGGACCGCCGTGATAAGAAAATTCTGGCTGACATTGGGCTCAATACGGCAACATCTCTCGGAGCCACATATTGCGATGTGCGTATCAACCGCAATCTCAACCAAGCCATTTTTACGCGTGAAGACCGTGTGCAGGGCATCACGAATTCACAATCGTTTGGCGTTGGTGTTCGTGTGATTGTCAATGGTACATGGGGCTTTGCTTCAACGCATCTGACTACGCCCGATGGCGTCAAGAAAGCTACCGAGCGTGCCGTAGCTATTGCCAAAGCCAATTCACGCTTGCAAAAAGAGCCAGTCAAATTAGCTCCACAAGTCGCTCAAGGCGAACAGCAGTGGAAGACCCCGATTGAGAAAAATGCCTTTGAGGTTCCAATTGCCGATAAGGTCAAGCTCCTGCTTGAAGTCAACGCCGAAGCTATGCGCCTTGGCATCCGCTTTGTCAATTCGCAGCTCTTCATGATTAATGAGCAGAAGTATTTCGCCTCCACTGATGGTTCCTATATTGACCAAGATATTCACCGCATCTATCCCAGTTTCACCGTTACGGCAATTGACATCATCAATCGGCGGTTCCAAACTCGCAATGCCCTTTCTATGCCGTGCGGCATGGGCTATGAATACCTTGATGGCACCGCATCTGAAAAAGTTACTGCCGCTGGCGGCGTTACCACACTCTACAAAAAGCGCTACGATATGCTTGAGGACATACGCCAAGCGGTGAAGCAAGTGCAAGAAAAACTTTCTGCAAAGTCAGTGGAAGCTGGCAAATATGACCTTGTCTTAGACCCTTCACACCTGTGGCTCACCATTCATGAATCTGTCGGTCACCCCCTTGAGCTCGATCGCGTGCTGGGCTATGAAGCCAACTACGCTGGCACCAGTTTTGCCACACTCGACAAATGGCGCTCCAAATCCTTCAAATATGGTGCACCTATTGTCAATTTCTTTGCTGATAAACTTCAGGAGGGCTCCCTTGGCGCCGTAGGCTGGGATGACGAGGGCGTCCCCACCAAACGCTGGGATTTGGTCAAAGAGGGTATTTTAGTCAATTATCAAGCCATTCGTGACCAAGTGCACATCATCGACCAGCAAGAATCTCACGGCTGCTGCTATGCTCAAAGCTGGGCAGATGTGCAGTTTCAACGCATGCCGAATGTCTCGCTGGCACCGGGCAAAGAGCAACGCACGCCTGAAGAGCTTATCAAGGATGTCGAGAAGGGTATTTACATCATCGGTGATGGCTCATTTTCAATTGACCAGCAGCGCTATAATTTTCAGTTTGGCGGACAGCTCTTTTATGAAATCCGCAACGGCAAAATTGTGGGTATGCTCAAAGATGTGGCGTATCAAGCCAACACGCAGGAGTTTTGGAATTCCTGTGTTGCCATCTGTGATGAACGTGATTATCGCATGGGCGGTGCTTTCAACGATGGCAAAGGGCAACCGCCGCAGAGCAACGCGGTCTCGCATGGTTCTTCTACGGTGCTTATCAAGAATGTGAATGTTATCAACACAGCACGCAACATCTGAACTTTTGCCAAAGCCACTATGATGGTGGCGTCTCCACACCGCAAGGGTTCTTTGTTTGTGATGAGAAGCGAAAATGCTTGGGCTATGTTTTAGGGCAGGTTCTACCTGCCTTTTTGTATTGCTGAATTTGCGTAATCCGTTCCATCTGAGTTTTCCGTGTACCGTTGTTGTGTGGATTTCTCGCTGGCGCTCGGCATGACATCAGTCTGTCGTGCTGAATGACGCATAGGATTTCTCATGATGCCTCTTGAAGTTGCCACATTCTAAAGCAGGGTTGTATCTTACCCAAAAGCACAAACATGCGCGCAAAATTGCCCTGTAGCCAGTCAGCGAAACTGCCTCTGAAAAAGTAAGCCAATACCACAATGCCCGAGCACATCATTCAAGAAAGTACCTTGCGCCTGAAAGCTATAACGGACTGGATAGAAAGGCATCGACAAACACTGCTAAAGACGATTAACCAGCTGCTGATAGTGTTAGGCATTATGGCGGTGCTCTCACTTGTGGCACGCATTGGATTTTTCCTATCGCCTGAACAAGAAAAGTGGGCGCAGAACCTTGAACTGGCGATGCTATATCTATTTGCCCTGCAAGCCTTTCTAAAGTTGGTGCTATCACCCAGCAAAGTGCAGCACTTAAAAAAACGCTGGCTTGAGCTTAGCATCTTTGCGGTGATTTTGCTCTATCTGATGTTCCCTTTTGCGGTAGAGCGTATGCTGACGTCACTCAATCCGCAATTGACGCCTGAAAAGATTACAAGCCTGTATCTGGCAATTACGCAATTCTTGGTCATTCTGGCGCTGCTGCCTGCCACATTGCGATACAGTGCACGTGTGATGACCATGAACATTCAGCCGGCAACGATTCTGCTCACAAGTTTTCTGCTGCTGAGCATGGTAGGTACGGGGTTTTTACTTTTGCCCAAAGCAACGGCAGGCGAACCTATCCCTGTTATTGATGCGTTCTTTATGGCAACAAGTGCCATCTGCGTAACTGGGTTGGTCACGCTCGACGTGTCAACGGCATTTTCGCATACAGGACACTGGATTTTGCTGGTGCTCATTCAGATTGGTGGATTGGGCATCATGACGCTCACAACGTTTTTTGCCGCAGTTGCAGGCACAAGCGCTCGGCTCAAAGAATACATTGCCTTGCGAGACCTGATTGGTGAAGAAAGTCTGGGTAAAATCCGTGTGATTCTTCTGCAAATTGGGCTGTATACGATTGTCGTCGAAGCTGTGGGCGCCGTACTGATTTACCATACTTTGAATCTTGACGATGTGCAGTTGCCAATGTCTTCAGCCTTTTTTGCGGGGTTTCATGCTATCTCGGCGTTTTGCAATGCAGGGTTTGTGCTACTTTCTGAAAATCTGGCATCGCCTTTGTGCAAAGACAATCTGGCTTTTCTCTTGGTCATTATATGTCTGGTGGTCATTGGTGGTTTGGGATTTCCTGCGCTGGCAAGTGTGTCAGGACTTGTGCTTGCAAAACTACGGCGCGAGCCAAATGCACGCCTATCAATTCATGCTAAACTGGTTTTCCTGACTTCAGCAGTATTGATTGGGCTCGGCACCGTGGGTATTTATGCTCTGGAAGCCTCGCATGCCCTGAAAGAGATGAACATCTGGGAAGGGCTTTTCACATCTTGTTTTCACTCCGTTATCACACGCACAGCTGGGTTCAACACACTAAACATTGGCACGCTGACCACGCCAACGCTTTTTCTTATCGTGGCACTCATGTGGATTGGGGCTTCGCCGAGTTCAACCGGCGGCGGTATTAAGACGACAACGGCGGCGTTAGCAATTCTCAACATCGTTGCTATTGCCTCTGGCAAAACAAAAATTGAGCTGTTTCGTCGCCGCATTCCTGACCGTGTCATCACGCGAGCCTTTAGCACAGCACTGCTTTCGCTGCTCTACATTGTTATTGCGCTCTTCATTTTACTCATTACTGAGCAAGAGAAAAATTTTAAGTTCGAAGCCTTGCTCTTTGAAGTGGTCTCGGCGGTAAGTACGGTTGGATTATCTATGGGCATTACTTCTGAACTTAGCGATGCAGGTAAATTAGTAATTGTCATCTCCATGCTTGTAGGGCGGGTGGGCTTTCTCAATGTTATCATTGCGCTGATGCGGCAGCAAAGCAGCGCCTCATACGATTATGCAGAGGAAACCGTTCTTGTCTCCTGACTATGACCAAAAAAGTGGCTGTCATTGGTATTGGAAATTTTGGCTCACATTTGGCGGTAACGCTTGCCAAGCAAGGTGCTGAAGTCTTGGCAATTGATTCTTCTATGGACCGCTTAGAGGATGTCAAGGATAAAGTAACCTACACGGTCCGCTTGGACTCGACCGAAGAAAAAGCCTTGCGTGAACAAGGGCTCACGGAATTAGATGCGGTCATTGTGGCTATCGGCGATGACTTCGAGGCGACACTGCTAACGATTGTTGCATTGCAGAACATTGGCGTCAAGCGTATCATTGCACGTGCCACTACGAAAACGCATGAACGCATTTTGCACCACTTAGGCATTGAGGAAGTCATTTCACCGGCAGTCGAAGCGGCAGAGCGGCTGGCAGATAGCCTTATGTATCGCGGTGTTATTGATTCGCTGGAGCTCTCTTCCGACTACTCTATCGTGGAGGTTAGTGCCCCTGAAGCATTTATTGGCAAGTCGCTGGGTGAGCTGCAATTGCGTGAAACCTTCGATGTCAATCTTATCACCATCAAGCGCATTGAGCAAGAACCGCGGCTTTTAGGGCTACGCTCTCGCACCGTTGAGAAAATTCTGGGACTGCCTATGCCCGACATGGTCATACAGCGCGGCGATGTGCTCGTGCTTTTTGCAACCAAACCCGCCATCAGCAGAATGTGCAACGGCAGCCTTGAATAAAGCTCGATCAGGAAAGGGGCGCTGACAACAGGAAACGTTTGTCTGCCGTGGCATTGTTACAGGGCTGGCTCTTCTGCCGTAGCTATCATCTCGCACGGCCTGAGCAAGCATCCTAAATCACGATAAATCAGTTGGCATACTATGATGAGCATGAGCTGTTTAAAGAGGGGGAGTTTGTTTTTACTAAGTTTCTTCGTGTGTCTAATCAGTCAGGCAGCGGCACAGACGGTAACCTTAAGCGGGTATGTGCGCGATGCCAAAACTGGGGAAGACCTTATTGGGGCAACCGTCCAGCTCAAGGAAATTGCCAAAGGTGCTGCAACTAATGCATATGGGTTCTACTCGGTCACGGTCGAACCGGGCGTCTATACGGTTATCGTGCGCAGTGTCGGCTACAAGGAGCAGCAAGAGACAATTTCCCTTACACGCAATCTGAACAAAAATTTCCTTTTAGAGCCAGCCGATGTCGAAGCCGAGGAAGTAACAGTCTCGGCAGAACGCGTGTCCAGCAACGTGACCAGCACTGAGATGGGTGCCACCAAGCTGGATGCCGAGACGGCTAAGCGCGTGCCTGTTGTTTTAGGCGAGACTGATATTCTCAAAACATTGCAGTTGCTCCCGGGTGTGTCGGCGCCAGAAGGGTCAACAGGGTTTAGTGTGCGTGGCGGCAGTGCTGACCAAAACCTTATTCTGTTGGATGAAGCAACCATTTACAACGCTTCGCACTTGTTGGGCTTTTTCTCTGTCTTCAATGCCGATGCAGTCAAGGATTTCAAGCTCTATAAAGCAGCGATTCCTGCTAACTTCGGTGGGCGACTTTCATCGGTGCTGGATGTGCGTCAGCGCGATGGTAACCCGAGTGAGTTTGGATTCAATGGCGGTATTGGGCTCTTGAGTAGCCGCCTGCTGGTTGAAGCCCCAATTGTCAAAGAGCGTGGCTCGTTTCTCATTGCTGCTCGGCGTTCCTATGCGGATTTATTCCTGAACCTCTCTCGTGAGTTTCGCGGCACAGTGCTATACTTCTACGACCTCAATCTCAAAGCCAATTACAATTTCGGAGAAAATGACCGTCTCTTTTTCTCTGGCTATCTTGGGCGCGATGATTTTGGGTTAGCAGACTTTTTCGGCAATGCATACGGCAATGTCGCTTTCACCGTGCGCTGGAATCATCTCTTCAGCCGCAGTCTCTTTTCAAACTTTACTGCAGTCTATAGCAACTACGACTATGAACTGCGAGTCTTAGCGTCGGGCTCAGAATTGCAGGTTAATTCCAACATCATTACGCCAACCTTCAAAGCTGATTTCACATACTTCATCGACGAAGACAATCAAATCGATTTCGGCTCGGAACTCATATACTATCAATTTGTGCCGGGCAGAGTGCAACCGCTTCGCGATTCACCCATTCGCCCAACTGCGCTGGATGAAAAATATGCATTTGAGCCTTCGTTCTATATTCGCCACGAAATTGCACTGACCAAAGAACTTAGTTTGGATTACGGCTTGCGACTCAACTTCTTCTATCGCTTTGGTCCTGAACCCATTCGTGAATATGTCGATGGCAAACCTCTGCGATTCAGTCAGATTACAGGGCGCTATGAAAATGGCACGGTGCTGCGCACCACAGAGTTCAGTCGCGGGCAAATCATTAGCACGTTTTTGGGTCTCGAGCCACGCTTGGCAGTCAGATGGCTGATAGACGAAACCACCTCGCTTAAAGCCAGCTACAACCGCACGCGTCAGAACTTACACCTCGTCTCTAACACCGCCTCGCCAACCCCGCTGGACTTATACACGCCCAGCGGACCGTTCTTTGAGCCGCAAGTTGCAGACCAAATCTCAATTGGCTTCTTCAAGAATCTCTTCAATAACGATATCGAAATCTCACTTGAGGCGTATTACAAAGACCTGCGTAACCTCATTGACTTCATTGATGGCGCTAATCTTTTTGGCAACAACAATATCGAAACCGAAGTCCTGCAAGGCATTGGTCGAGCGTATGGGCTGGAGCTCTTCATACGAAAAAATACAGGCAGATTCACAGGCTGGCTGAGCTACACCCTCTCTCGCTCTGAAAGAAAAGTCGAGGGCGTGGATGGCGGACCGGGCATCAATCGTGGCGAATGGTATCTCTCTCCATTTGACCGCACGCATAACCTGAACATCGTAGGCATCTACAAGCTAAGTGATGCTTGGACAATTTCTGCAGACTTTGTGTTACAGACGGGCATTCCGACCAATTTCCCAATTGGAGCTTATGAAATCTCTGGCGCTATCATTCGGCAGTTCCCTGACACGCGCAATGCAGAACGCTTGCCTCTCTACAATCGGTTAGATGTGTCCGTCCGCTGGGACGCCAGCGCGCCTGATGCACGCTTCAAATCGGCTTGGGTGTTTGGACTCTACAACATCTACAACAACCGTAACGCCGCATCGATTACTTTCCGTCAGAACAGCAACAACCGCTTCCAAGGCGAAGCCGTGCGCTTAGCGTTCTTTGGCATTGTGCCAAGTGTATCATGGGAATTCAAGTTTTAATGTGCAACGCTAAAACAACTGAAAACGCATTTAAGCATGAACAATATGGCAATCAGGTGTGAAAAGTCAGATTCAAAGACTGGAAAAGCAATTGCACTGAAGTATCTGACATTGCTGTGCCTGCTACTCTGTTCAGCTTGTCAGGATGTGATAGATGTTACGCTGCAAAATGACCAGCCTCGATTGGTCGTAGAAGGCATCATTGAGCGCAAAGCAGGAGAACGAGATTCTGCCTTTCAACGCATCAAGCTCACCCGAAGCATTGGTTTTTTTGACGGAGTCCGACCGCCACTGGTACGCGATGCAGAAGTACGCGTCATCAGTTCAGATGGGCGGCAGTGGCGGTTGAACTTTTCAGAGCGTGATAGCGCATTTGTAACAAACAACCTTGTCGTGCAGGAAAAGGTCGGCTATAAACTGCAAATCCAATACAACGGCGATATTTACGAGACGGGATTTGATAGTGCACGTCGTGGCGGCACACTGGATTCCGTTTATGCACGACCGCGACGCACCTCACCGTTCGATACCACGCGTGGCTTGACAATTGCCGCAGACTTTACAGACCCAGCCGATGTGACCAATTTCTACTTTATCAAGCTCTTCAAAAACGGGCGAGACGTGCTGGAAATTCGACCGGGCAACCAGTTTGCAACTGTGCGTGCCGACAAATTTTTCAACGGAGAAACATTGCGCGGATTAGAGCCGCAAAGCAACATTGTCTTTCAGCCCGGCGATACCGCCTTGGTAAAAGTCATCTCGATAGGAGAATCGCTCTATGAGTATCTGCGAGCACTGTTTATTCAGACGCAAGGCGGTGGCGGCGGCACATTCAATCCACCACCAGCTCCAATTCGCTCCAATGTCAGGAACATCAGCAACCCAGACCGCTTCCCGTTAGGCTACTTCGGTGTAGGCTGGACCTCACAGCGCACCCTGATTGTGAGAGAATAACTGAAATGGAAACGCTCCAAGCACGGAAAAACTGACAAGTTCGGACAAGTAGCCTGAAAAGGTTCACCGCTTGTGCTCAAAACACGGTAGTGGGCGGGTTGTCTGGATTGATGACGACGGCACAACTTGAATCACCAAAAACGCCTTGCTTGACTCCCGAGATAAAGAAGGCGTTTTTACTTTCGACTCAGGAGACTACATCGTGTGTAGGGGAAGGGATTAGCGTATCCAGCGCTGTTGGATTTTGCCGGTTGCCCAGAGGTAATCGCTAATGGCACGCAGATAATCAGCTTGTGCGTTGACCAGCCCTTGCATGGCAGTGGCAGTGGCGCGCTCGCGCAAATTCAAAATAAGCAGTGAGCTTTCTCCGGCAAGAAATCGCCGGCGTTCACCTTCTTGGACGAGGTAGGCGTAGCGTGTTTCGCGTTCGGCGGCTTCAATGCGCTCCAAGGCACGACCGATAGCGGAAAGCGCATCGTCGATATCAGCTTGGATTTTACGCTCAATTTCCAAACGCTTGAGGGTGGTGCGCGTCGCCTTAATCTGCGAAAGTTGAAGTTGCGCGTTGGCTTCTCGGAAAAAGAGTGGTTGAGAAATCGAGAGCCCGATACGGTAATCAAAGCCCGATGCAGTGCCAAAGTATTGCAAAGCCTGAAATTGCGCTTCCAGATTCGGTCTCAAAAATTCATATGAGAAGCGCACATCAATATCGGCTGAACGCTGCTCTACATCAATCTGCATGAATTCAGGGCGATTTTTCAAGGCTTGCATGCGGTCAAATTCAATTTGTGCAGGCGTAAGCGTCGGAGCTGGCGGCAAAGAGTATGGCACTGCAGTAAGTGCCCGTGGCGTCCCATCTTGATTCCACAGCAAGACTCCGGCTTTAATGGTTGCCGATTCGTATTTGCGCTGTGCTTTCAGCACATCACCGTATCGCTTGGCGACCTCTTGCAGAGCCTCGACGCTATCAATTGCGGCGGTCTCTCCACGCCGAACACGTTCAGATATAGCATTTGCACGCACGACGGCAATATCATAGACTTGCTGGGCTACACGAAGTTGCGAGTAGGCTTCAGCCCAATCCCAGTAGAGTGCTGATGCGGTCAGAAGCAGATTGTTTTTGATTTGCATTTCGTTAGCACGCGAAAGGTCAGGTCGTAGGGCGGCTTTTTCGAAGAGCGCGCGTCGTTTGTCTAAAAAAATGCCTTGCAAGAGCGGTAGTTTCAAGCCAATCTCAGCTTCGCCAACAGGGTCTGTTCTGTCTATGAAATCCACACGGCTGCCAGAGCCACGCTTATACTTGGCAACGAATTTTGGACCGAAAAGCGAACCAATCGGCAGTTCAATCCCAGCGCTAATCAGGTCTACAGTAGGGAGCCCGCTTTTGGTTTTGCGTTCAATTCTGCCCTCAAGAAACGGATCGAATGCACCGTAGGCATCTTGCACTGTGGCTTCGGCAACATCAGTTTCCAAAGCCGCAGAAATAGCAGTAGGGTTTGCCGCAAGCACAAGGTCTAAGTACTGCTCCAGCGAAAGGGAATCAGAAGGTGCAGTTTGGAACGGGGCGCGAAGTTGAGACCATGTATCGGAGTAGAGAGCAAGTAACAAAAGGGTAGTAAAAGGCAAAAGGAATTTCGGGTATCGAGCAATGCGCATTCTCCTGTGTTCAGAAATTGAAATTGAGCAACGAAACCTTACTTATCTTCCTTTTCAGACTGACTTGATTTTTTCTCTTTCTTACCACTAGGTTTCTTTTTGTCCATACCGCCCGTACGCACAGGGATAATCGGCGGGAAACCGCAGAGCTGACGCCATGCTTCGTATGCTAAACTAACTTCATTGAGTAGAATCCAGCCTGTAACCTCTGTGCCTTGTCGGAGGTAAGAACGATTTGGCCAAGGCTTATCATTAGGGTCTGGCAGAACAAGCACGCGATATCGACCCGAGCCATCATCAACGGCATCAACAACGGCGACTTTGCCACCAAAAGTGCCGACAGAGAGTGAAGGCCAACCGCCGCCCCAAACTTGAATGGCAGGAAAGCCCGCAAATTGCAATCGCACTGGTCGACCAGTGTCAATGATGGCGGCATCCAAACTGCTGACGAAAATCTCGGCAGCAATATCTTCGGTCGAGCTGGGCGTAACCACGCAAAGGGATTCACCTTTTTTAACGGTCTGACCTGGACCTGCTTGTGCGACACGTGTCACTTGTCCTGCAATAGGTGAGACAACCACACTCAAGTTACGACGCACGGCAACCGTGCCAAATTCCAAATCGGCTTTTGCAATCGTGGCTTCAGCCTTCCGCTGTTTCGCTGCAAGTTCAGCTTTTGCGTTTTTGACGGCTTGAATTTCGACCTGCAAGTCGGCGGCAGCTTTGGCAGAATCAGCAATTGCCTTTTGGAGCTTGGTGGTGGCACCTTCCAAATCTTTACGCGCCACTAACCCTTGACTTTCCAAATCCACAGCACGCCAATACTGCGTGCGTGCAATCTGTACATCAATGTTGACTTGGTTGACCACTTGCTTAGCTGCTAAGAGCTTCTGTTCGGCTTGTCGAACTTTGTTTTCGGCTTGCACGACCTCGAGTTCTACCTCGCGAACCGTATTTTCACGAATGGCCTGTTGATACTCTACGAAGTTGTCAGCGAGGAACTTGGTATCGATATCACGCAAGGTCGCAATGGTATCGCCGGGCTTGACAATGGTGCCTTCATTGACATACCACTTGATGATTCGCCCATCAATTTGTGCATCAATGGTCTGCGGTCGGGCAGCTGGCACAAACGAGGTGACGATGCCTGACCCAGCAACGTTTTGTTGCCAAGTGTTCGGAATGAAAGCAATCAAGATGATAATCAGCAGTGTTAAGCCAAATCCACGGGCTAAAGGCGCAGCGGTCTTAGGCGCATGAGCCATGCGAAGTGCCGTAGTGTAGTAGTAGGGCACAACATTTTCAATAATAATTTTCTCCCGATGTCCATTGCTATGCCCATTGGTCACGCTGGTTTCAACCTTGACCATTTGAATTTTTTCTGCTGCCATTCTTTAGTAGCTCCAGCAAAGGTTAAGAGTTTGCATCAGTATCATTACCAATCCGCAGCTGTATAGTTTTTTCAGCCAAATCCATAGCCTCTTTTTCGGAGATGACTTGACGCACAAGGTCAGGGAAAAGTTCAGCAAAGCGACTGTAAGTACGGAAAGCTAACTCACGAGGCGAACCTTGCTCACAGATGATACCTTTATCCAGAACGAAGACGGTCTCCGAGCGGCGGATGAGTTCAGCATCATGAGAGATGTCAATAATCGTCCAGCAGCGTTCAGCATAAAGTGACTGAATGAGCTGCAGTTTTGTGCGCTCTTCTAAGCCACCGAAAGCTTCATCTAAGATGAGAATACAAGGCTTGGCAATGATAACGCGTGCAAAAATGATACGGCGAATCAGTCCAAGCGGCAAGTTATTGCCTGTAGAAGTAAGCATGGTATCAAGGCGGTCGGGGAGGGCACGAATAGCATCATAAATTTGCGCAGTTTTGAGTGCCCAATCTAGTTGCTCTTGCGAAAAATGACGACCCATTAGGATATTTTCGGCGATGGTGCCTTCAAAAATCTCGTTCTCTGCAACCACAACGCCAACGGTCTGACGGATGTCACGCAGGTCAAGCCGGGTAATATCGTAGTTATCAAATTCTATGATACCCTTGTCTGGCGGATAAATCCCGACAAGGAGAGACGCCAGAGTCGTCTTCCCAGCACCGCTTTCCCCCACAAGGCTAACACGAGACCCGCTCTTGATGAAAAGAGAAAGACCCTTGAAAATTTGATGCCCGTCAGGATAACTGAACCAAAGATTGGTGATGGTAATGTCGGGCGGCGTAGACTTGCGCTCGGAAAACATGCCCCCTTCTCGTTCAAGTGGCTTATCAATGAGGTAAGAGAGCTTGTCAATGGCGGTCAGTAGGTCGTAGTGTTCAGCAAATTGGGAGACCAATTTTTCAATTGAGCTCAGCATAGCCACAATAATCAACTCTGCAGCTACCAGTTGCCCAATGGAGAGTTGGCCTTGAATAACCAGTGAGCCACCAATACCCAATACACCTACGATGGCTAATGCTCGGAAGAACACTGAACCTGCAATCTGACGAGCTAGCACGATGAAGTGTGCATGGCGGGCTTTCATGTACTCGACGGCAATACCATCGACGCGTTCATAGATGTATTCAGATGTGGCAAAGAGCTTGAAGCTGGTTTGACATCGCCCGATTTCTTCAAGCCATGAAGCCAGTGCATATTTTTTCTTGGATTCCTTGATACTGGACACCAATCCGCCGCGCCCTAGGATGAAAATCAGCACAGGGATAAAGGCGACCAGACTGAGGTTGAAGAGAATGAAGAAGGGGTGATAAATCGCTAGCAAGAATAAACCAATGCCCATCGTAAGCGTAGCACTGACACCATCGAGCAGAAACTTCCCCACCGTTTTTTGAATTGTGAGCACATCGAAGAAGCGATTAATCAGTTCTGGAGGATATTCGTGCTCTAGCGAGTCTTGCCTCATCTTGGGCAAACGATGTGCAATTTCAAAAGCAGTGCGCACAAAGATTCGACGCTGCAGCACATCCACAACATATTGCTTCATCACATCAAAAACGCCAACCACAAGCAGCCCAATCGCTACAATGATGCAAAGCCACACCAATTGATTGGTAAAGACCCCCAGCACAACGGAGTTGACAATCGCCGAGGCAGAAAGGGGTACGATAAGCGACAGCACACCGACTATAGCAGCATAAGCAATCACGACGGCGAAATCTCGCCGTTCTTCTTTAAGCAGTTCGAGGAGTCGGTTAAGTATCACGCTAAGATGGTCTTTGTGTTCGAAGCCAATGCTATGTCGGTCTTGCGGTTTCTTGCCATAGCCACTGTGACTATGCTGATTATGCCGTGAGCGTCGAGTCATGAACGTCTGAATTGCGCCATCAAAGGCAAGAATCTCAATAACGTTTCTGCCTTGAAAAATATCTGCTACCGGTATCTGCTGCTCTGCATGGGCATAAAAGTTATAGACCTTGACGAGACTATCTTTAGAGACTTGTTTAACAAGTAGAAGTTCATCGCCATGCAGAACAAGAGCGTTAATAGGCGGATGATGCACAAAATCTTCTGCTGAAATGCCCATGCGGCGTAGAGAAAGCCCAAGACCCTGTCCCTCATGCTCGAGCTGATGAAGAAATGTGGCTTGTGAGAGGTGTACATGATGAAAGTGCTGATGGATTTCAGAAGCACTCAAGGTAAGATCGACCTGTTCTGTAAGGTACTCAAGTGCATGGACAGCTTGCAATTCAAGAGACTGTGCCCCATGTGCATTAGTATGCAGACCCACTCTTCCGTCCTCCCACAACGCTGAACATGTTGAAAAAATGCTACCGAAAGTACTGCTGCCACCGCAGGAACTACCGCTACCGCGGGAATTTTGGAAAACTACGGAGAAAACAATACACGAGATTAAGAAATTCCCAAATTTTGAAATTCTCTCCAAAAACACTATGTTTGGTCATTTGCAGACTGACTACAGTTCGAGTTCTTTTACAAATGTCATCAAGAAAGGCAGAGGGATGCGCCCTGTGAAGCCTTAGCAACCGTTTAGTTTTGAGCCTTAGCAAGTCTGAAACCCAGTGTAGTGTATCAAGGTCGGTTAAGTAGCGACTGACGCACCAGCCAAACTCACTCAAAGCTAAAAAGGTGCTAATTCGCGCCTATCACTTCTCGATGGGAAAGATGACAGAAGGACTGCACAACCGCAAATTTTGAGCCTCTTTCTGACTTCTTTCTGACTCACCGTACTCACAGAAGTAAGAAGTAGGGTTTCTGCACAGACACCTTCGCATCTTCCAATCGTCCCAGAGCGCCGTACTGGCCATCATGAAGTGTTGGTACAAGCGACCTGATGCTGATTTTTTTAACACTGCGTATCAATCTCTTTAACCATAAAACACAATTTGACCATGTCGCAAGCAAACGGAAAAACACGCCACTATCGGTTCGAAACCTTACAGGTTCATGCAGGACAAGTCCCTGACCCGACAACCAACAGCCGTGCCGTGCCGATTTATCAGACCACCTCTTATGTGTTCAATAGTTCGGAACACGGTGCGAACCTGTTTGCACTCAAAGAGTTCGGCAATATCTACACCCGCATTATGAACCCGACGAACGATGTCTTTGAAAAACGTGTAGCCGCACTCGAGGGCGGTGTGGCAGCACTGGCAACAGCAAGCGGACAAGCGGCACAACTTTTGGCAATTTCAACCCTTGCACAAGCTGGTGAGAATATCGTCTCCACCAGCTACCTCTATGGCGGGACTTACAACCAGTTCAAGGTATCATTGCCGCGTTTAGGCATCAACGTCAAGTTTGTCGATGGCGATAACCCTGAAGACTTTAAGGCGGCTATTGACAGCAAAACCAAGGCAATCTACCTTGAAACTATTGGCAATCCCAAATTTAATGTGCCAGACTTTGAAGCCATTGCCAAAGTGGCACATGATGCAGGTATTCCGCTCATTGTAGATAATACGTTCGGTGCAGCTGGCTACCTCTGCCGCCCTATTGAATGGGGAGCTGATATTGTTGTGCAGTCTGCAACGAAGTGGATTGGCGGACACGGCACCAGCATTGGTGGCATCATCGTCGATTCAGGCAATTTTGATTGGGGCAATGGAAACTTTCCTGTCTTCACCGAGCCCAGTCCCGGCTATCATGGTCTGAGATTCAATGAGGTATTTGGCAAGGGCAATCCAAATGGATTTCCAAATATCGCTTTCATCATTCGCGCTCGTGTGGAAGGCCTGCGTGATTTGGGACCAGCACTTTCACCGTTCAATGCCTTCCTATTTCTGCAAGGCTTAGAGACACTATCCCTGCGTATGGATAGACATTGCGAAAATGCATTAGCATTAGCCAAGTGGCTCGAAAAGCATGAGGCTGTCGAATGGGTCAGTTATCCCGGATTGGAGTCGCATGAGTATCATCAAAATGCCAAGAAGTATTTGCGTCACGGTTTTGGTGGCGTGCTCTCTTTCGGCGTAAAGGGCGGATTCAGTGGTGCACAAACAGTTATCAACAACCTCCAACTGGCAAGTCATTTGGCAAATGTAGGCGATGCAAAAACATTGGTCATTCACCCAACAGCCACTACGCACCAGCAACTGTCCGAAGAAGAACAACGCGCAGCTGGCGTAACGCCCGAACTTATCAGAGTATCCGTAGGCATCGAGCATATTGACGACATTATCGAAGACTTTGAGTATGCCTTGTCTAAAGTGGGTGTGCTGGCATAAAGCAAGAATCCAAAAACGGCTTGTGTCGGTTTGAAGTCAAATAGTGCTGATAAAAATATGAGGGTTGAAAAGGAGAGAACGACGAATACATCTTAGGCTGTCAGACAATTAAATTGAGTGAATGCGCGCTCTAAAAAGGATATGATTATGCTTTAGTGTCTTGCAGATGCATTGTCATGCTGAACGAGGCATAGCGTAGTGAAGAATCCACATTAATGGATTCCTCACTACGCTTGGAATGACCATAACGCTTCCGTGGAGCGGGTTCAAGCTGCGCTTGAAACTGATTCCTCACTACGCTTGGAATGACCACAACAGCGTGAAGAACAGCATTATGCTTTTCGCCAATCATTTTACTTTTGAAAATATGATGCGCAGTTGTGGCAATCACCGCAATGAGTAACCCAAAAATCGGATTCCACAAGGCTTCAGAAATTGCGCAGAGAAGTGTGTGAAGCGGTATACTGCCAGCACCTGCGATGTGTTCAGCGGCCTCAAACGAAATTTGCAAACCGATACACATCATCCTTTGGTGTTGCCGCCTCCAAAAGCCACTCGGCAAGGCAACGCTACATCTATGGCAGAAGCGCCATGATTTTACTTTTGCACAAAGGGAGAGATGATTACTTTTACATTTTGTGAAAAACATTATTCACTCAAAACCAACAATGCATTGCGACAATGAGAACCTATAAACTAAAGCACATTGATGCCTTTACTGACCGTGCCTATACAGGCAATCCCGCTGCAGTCATCATGCATGCAGAAGGACTATCGGACGAAGAGATGCAAAAAATTGCACGAGAGATGAACTTGTCTGAGACTGCGTTCGTGCTACCAGCAAAGGACGATTCATATGACCTCGAGTTGCGCTGGATGACCCCACGCACAGAAGTCAAGTTATGCGGTCATGCTACTATTGCCGCCTTCCATGCTCTGGCTGAAGTCAAGCTCTATGACTTAGGTCATGAGGGTGAGCGAGAGTTACGCGTCAAGACTCGAAGCGGAGTGCTACCAATTCGTGTGCATCAAAGTGATGGTAGAGTGCGCGTCATCATGGGACTGCCTGTGCCAAAGTTCAAACCCTACAAAGGGCAAAAGTTTGAACTCTGCCAAGCCTTTTCAGTTCCAGCTGAACTGCTGGATAGCAGCCTCCCTGTCTGGCTATCCGATAACGATTACATCTTTATCCCATTTATCAGCCGCGACCCTCTGTTGAAGATGAAGCCGAACATCGCAGACCTGAAAGTGCTATCGCAGAAATATCACATCAGCGGATTTTGTGCTTTTACAACCGATACCAAGTATGAGACGAGCGCCGCACATTCACGCTTTTTTGCACCATCATTAGGCATTGATGAAGACCCTGTTACTGGGTCGGCACAAGGTCCGCTGGCTGTCTATCTCTATCAAAACGGACGAGTGACAGGTGAAGGGCGGATTCCCGTTACGCTGGAACAAGGCTATGAAATCGACCGTGGAGGAAGAGTATGGGCAGAGTTAGAAGTAAAAAATGGCGAAGTGTGTAATCTCTGGATTAGCGGTTATGCCGTTACCGTGATGAATGCAGAAATTTATATCTGACGCCACCGTTTCTAATCACCAACCTATGCAGACATGAAAGCGGTATTATCTCTCTTCATCTATAGCCTGTCCATCTTCATTGGTCTAAGCACAAGTGCACTTGCAGCACAAGCCAAGCAAGAGGAAGATGGCTTACCACCTCTGTTTCACAGACAAAATCGAGAGCGCTTTATTGAACAAATGCCAGACAGTGCGGTGGCACTGTTTTTTGCCGCTGATGTCAAAAACCGCATCAACGATACCGATTACCTCTACCGTCAAGATAACTCGCTCTACTATCTGACAGGATTGCGTGAGCCAGCCGCAGTACTGATGCTCTTCAAATACCCAATTTCAGTGGGCAAAGCAACAACGCAAGAGCTACTGTTCGTGCAACCGCGTAACCCAAGCGAAGAAATCTGGACAGGACGACGACTGGGAAAAGAGGGGGCAAAGGATGTTCTAAAACTTGCGGCAACCGAGACCATCGACCACCTTGCGAACTTCCTTGATGAATTCTTCAGAGAAGAAAAAAAACGCTTCAAGATAGTGATGTTCCCATATAGCCGAGCCCGCAGTCCGCTGCCAGAGGCACAACGCAAGGCAGAGTTACGTTTCAAAAGTGAAGGGTTCGAGGTGCAAAATGCCTTTCCAATTTTGGCACGAATGCGCGTAACAAAATCCCCTGAAGAAATACGCCTGATTCAAAAGGCTGTGGAAATTGCTATGATGGCGCATACACAAGCCATCATGTCGTGTGAGCCAAACATGTATGAGTATGAACTGGCGGCAGTGGCTGAATATGTCTTCAAAAAAATGGGCTGTGAATACACGGCATACCCGAGCATTGTCGGTGCTGGCGAAAATAGTGTGATTCTCCACTACGATGCCACACGCAAGAAAATGCGAGATGGCGAACTGGTCGTCATGGACATGGCAGGCGAATATCACGGCTATGCGGCAGATATTACCCGCACGATTCCTGTCAATGGCAAATTCACTGATGCACAGCGTGAAATTTATGAACTGGTGCTGGCGGCACAAACTGCCGCTATTGCAGAGTGCAAAGCAGGCGCACCCTTCCATGCACCACACCTCAAAGCGGTGGAAGTAATTGCCGAAGGCTTACTCAAACTCGGTCTCATTCAAGACCGCAAAGACTATCGATTGTACTTCATGCACGGCACAAGTCATCATGTCGGATTAGATGTGCATGACCCCAGTATGGGCACACTGGCTGAAAATCAAATCATCACCGTGGAACCGGGCATTTATGTGGCGGAAGGTTCGCCATGCGATAAAAAATGGTGGAATATCGGTGTCCGCATCGAGGATATGGTGCTAATTACGAAAAACGGTTGCAGCGTGCTTTCCAGCGCACTGCCGAAAACCGTGCGGGAACTGGAAGCCTTGATGCAAAAAAAAGGGCTTGGTAACCTTAGCGTGCAGCCACAACCTTGAGCAAAGCACCGCATACCTTGCTCACACCGCAAGTTTTTGCGATATTGCCATGACTATACCTAGTCTGCGCAGATGAAATGGCTAAACCAACTCTCCACGCGCTTGGGGCTGCTGCGTGCCGAAGTACTTGTGCTGTCTGCCCTGATGCTGTTTTTTCTGACAGGAGTAGCACTCAAGCTCACATCAGGTTACCGCGAGCGTCGTGAACTTATAGAAAAAGCACAGGCAGAATTTTTTGTGGGCACAGAGTCCGATAGTCTGCTTGCAGCAGAGGAGCAGTATTACGAAAAAAGTCTGACAGACTCACCAATAGCCAAGCAGGCACAAAAACTCAACTTTAATGTGGCAACGGCAGACGAGCTTGAAGCACTGCCTGAAATCGGCGCCGTGTTGGCAGATCGCTTGGTACGCTTTCGGCACTACAAAGGTGGAAAACTTCGCTCCCTCGATGAACTTTTGGAAGTCAAAGGCATCACGCCAGAACGGTTATCCGTTCTAAAAGCCTATCTTACAGTGGAGTAACTCAAAACGGTAACCATGTCTCAAATTGGCATTTCAATAGAAAGGACCTCAATTTGTCTGGCGCATGTCAATCGCGGTGAAGGGGGCTGGTACCACGTGCAGCAATGCAGTGAGCTGTTCTTCAATGCCAATCTCTACAGCGACTTGCTGGACAAAGGGCATCCGAAGTTGGTCTCAGAAGTAACGCAGAAATTAAGTAAGACGCTCTCGCAGCTTGCGCCTAAAAAAGTGTCCATTTGCCTCAATCTGACAGGTGCAAAGTTCTTGTCGATACAAGTGGAAAAAAATCTGCCCGCCGAAGTTTTTGAAGAGGAGTGTCAAGCCGAAGCGGCACTATTTTTGAGTGAACCCGCTGAATACATCTGGCAACCCGTACAAATTGGCAATGCGCTGAACGGCAAGTTTGAAAAGTATATTCTGATTTTCCTCCCTAAGCGCTACCTGACACGCCTGAAGATGCTATTCATGCCTGCGGGCAAAGAGATTAACCTCATTGATGTCGGACATATTGCACTGCACCATTTGCAAATCAATCCGAATATGCGTGTGGCGCTTTTGGAACTTGAACCAAACTACCTTGCGCTAAGTTCTTTACTTTTGCCAAATATCGAGGCACTGAGCTACTGGGTGTTAGAGGCAGAGTCTGATGCGGCATACTTTATGCTCTCTGCACTTCGCAAGTTATCTGCACCGTGCCCAATTAGCCTTGTCGGCAGTGCTGTAACTGACGATGTGCTCTCCTTTGTCACCAATGCTGTGAAAGTACCAGTTGCAAGAGCGGCATTGCCGAAAAATTTTGTGTTGGACGCACAAGTCTCTAAGCCTGAAAAATATCTCAAAGCCATTGGCTGTGCTGTCAAAGCGATGAGTTTAGGATGAGCCGCAGAGCGAAGACCGTTGTCCCTATATGACCGAAGTCTCGCCTTGGTGCCAGTGCAGCAGCCTGACACAGGACAAAGAGTATAAATTCTTGTGAAGACGCAGAGAGAAGTGTAAGATAGAGTTTCACAGTCAGCCTTTTTGAAAAGAACTTCAACAGCAGAGAAACTATGCCTAATGTGGCGATTGTGGCGTATCCTTCTGGGCGCACCACCTTCTTGATGCGCATTCTTAACTTGCAGTCCATGCGGGCTGAGCTCATCACACCTGATTTTGTCGATGCCATTGAGCCCAGTACCGACATCATCTACGTTGAGGTGCTCAACGAGGAAAAAGGCTTGGAGATGATTGGACAATTATACGAAAAGTTTTGGATGACGCCCATCATTGGCTTTGTGCCCACTGTACGCATGGATTTAGTGGTCAAAATTTTTCGTGCGGGGGCAAGCGATGTCCTGCTCTACTCAAACGATGTTACACGCGACAGCATTGAGGCGGCAGACTCTGCACATCGTGCCCTGCGGCAACGGCAAAAAATGCTGCTACGACAACATATCCTGACAACTTCATTTTCGCCCCCTACGGCACCTGCACAAAACAGCTTTATTTATCAGCTGCCGCAACCTGTGATTGTGGTGGATAGGCAATTGCTTATCGTATCACTCAATCAAGCAGCAGAGGAAATCATTGGAATCAACGAGCAAAATGCCCACGGCAAAGATTTGTCCCTATTCTTTAGCATCTCGGTCGAAGAGCGAGAAAGAATTCTGGCAGGGCATAGCTTTAGAAGTGAAATGCTCATCCAGCAGGGTGAAAATACAAGGACAATTGGATACTCCATTTCGCCGCGTATCAGGGACGATGGCGAACTCGATGGTGCCGTCATGATTTTCAAAGACATTACTGAAGACCGCCGCCGTCGCCAGCAAGCCGAAAAAGCCGAAAAGATGCAAACACTTGGTGAAATTGCTGCCGCCATCTCACACGAAGTAAAGAATCCCTTGGCGGGCATCAAATCCATGGTGCAAGCCGTCTTGATTGACTTGGATGAAAAAACTGAACAGTATCAGTACCTGAAGCGCATCTCGCAAGAAGTCGACCGCATCAATAATTTTATCGAGAGCACATTTGCCTTTGCCCGTCACCGGCGACCGCGAATTATTCGCAGTTCCATTCCCGAAATTTTGGAATCAGTCGTCACCCTACTCTCCGAAAATTTCAAACGCAATGAAATTGAACTGGTACGCGAGTATGCTGAAGACTTACCAACTCTGCGTGTCGACCCTGAACAAATTCGACAGGTCTTTCTCAACATCATGCTCAATGCCATAGAAGCCATGTCGGCAAAAGAACTTCAGAAGAAAAAAATCTTTCTTTCTGTCAAACCAAGCACGTTCAAGCAGGGTAAGGAAGAGTTAGCCTGCTTAGAAATCCAATTTCAAGACACAGGTCCGGGCGTGCCAGAAGACATCCTGACTAAAATTTTTGACCCGTTTTTTACTACAAAACCTAACGGCACAGGTCTGGGACTTGCAATCTGCTTCAAGATTGTCAATGAACATGGCGGTCGAATCGAGGTAAGCAATGCCGCAGAAGGAGGCGCAATTGTCTCGGTCAAATTGCCCTTGATGTTCAAGACCAGCTACGAAACCTCGCCTATCACCGAAGTGGTGCAAGTATGAGTGAAGCAGTGAAAGCACAGTTGGAAATGCCGTCTTCGGCACGAGAGGAACATATAGCAAGGCGGTCAGACTCCATGCGCAACATGCTTGACAAAGCTTTGGCAATACTCAAAGATGTTTTTGGCTATGAAGCCTTTCGCAGCGGGCAGGAAAACGTGATTGTGAGCTTGCTCAGCGCTTGCGATACGCTGGGCGTGATGCCAACAGGTCAAGGCAAATCATTATGCTATCAAGTTCCGGCGCTTATGCTGCCAGGCACAACACTGGTCATTTCGCCGCTCATTGCGCTCATGAAAGACCAAGTCGATGCGCTGAAAGCACGCGGTGTGCCCGCTGCAGCGTTGAATAGCCAAACCAGCCCAGGAGCGGCACAAAAAATTTTTCTTGAACTGCGCCAGAAGTCACTTAAACTGCTCTTTATCGCCCCTGAACGCTTGCAAAGCCCGTCATTCATCCAAGCCATGTATGGTGCAGAGATTTCACTGGTAGCCGTCGATGAAGCCCATTGCATTTCCGAATGGGGATACGACTTTCGACCAAGCTATCAGAAAATCGCCGTAGGGATTGCTCAACTTGGCTTACCCAAGCGTCCAACCATGCTGGCGCTCACTGCAACGGCAACCGAAGAAGTGCTTGAAGACATCAAAACCTACCTTGAACTTCAACAGCCCTACATCTATGTCGGCGGATTTGAGCGACCAAATCTAAGTCTGTCAGTATTTCAACTGGAAAACAAGCGGCAAAAACTGTTGGAGATTTTGCACAAAGTGAGTGGCGCCGCCATGGTCTATACCATGAGCCGTGAGCTTGCTGAAAAGACCGCCAGCTTTCTCATCCAACACGGCATTTCAGCCACATACTATCATGCTGGATTGCATGATGAGGAGCGAAGTCGCATTCAAGAGGCGTATTTCAAAAATCAATACCGCGTAATATGCGCCACGAATGCATTTGGCATGGGCATTAACAAACCAGATGTGCGCGTCGTGGTGCACTTAGAGCCGCCCGATACCCTCGAGGCCTACTACCAAGAAGCAGGACGAGCAGGACGCGATGGAAAAAAAGCATTTGCCGTACTGCTTTTTTCTAAAAGCGACCTTGACCGACGTCGATACTTTTTAGAAAACAGCATACTCTCACGCGCCGATGTAGAGACATTTTTCAAAGAGCTACGCGCAATAGGCTCGCACATTGAAATAGAGCGAGAAACACTTTTGGAAAAACTTCATGAAAAATATGGCAAGCAATTTAATGGTCTCAAGCTCGAGGCAATACTTGAACTGTTAGAACGGTATAATCTCGTGCAAAATCATTCAAGTGAGGCAGGAGGTGAAATAATAAAAGTCAATGTGAGCCGAAGCGAATTCGACATGCTACTTCATCAAGCCAAACATCCTGCAGAGAAAAAAATTCTGGAGCAAGTGCTTCGCTCATTTGGAAGCGAGTGCTTTAGTCGCAATGTGGAGTTTTCACTTCACGCATTTTCAGAGAAAGCAGGTGTATCGACATCTGAAGCCTTGCAAACATTTAGGATGCTACACCAACAGGGTGTCATCAGATTTACTTCAAAAGAATATCTATTGCTGACCGTGCTGGCTGCACATCTTTTGCCCAAAAAACTCCCAATAGATTGGGACATGCTAGCGCGGCGAGCTCAAGCCGCATTCAAACGCTTTCGCACTATGGAGCGTTACTTGTACTACAACCTATGCCGTCGCAACTTTATTCTGGATTATTTCGGTGAAGCGCGTTACACAGAAAAGTGTGGCATCTGCGACAATTGCTTAGGGCGACATCAGCGCGTAGAGCCGCATAAGGGGCGCACAATGTAACAATCAGGTTTCAAGTGCCGAACATGCAAGGCAAGATGAGCCTCTGACTTGCTTTGCATACAAAAAAACAGCTATGCCAAAATTCACAGTTCTAACCTTTTTGCTGTATCTCGGCTTGCACATTGTAGCTGGGTTTTACATTTATCGAAAAGTAGTGCAATTGCTGGAGCGTCTTGACCTCCAAAACCTGAAGCGAAGCAAATATGTGGCGGCAATTGTCATCGCAATCCTCATGGCGCTGCCAACGCTCGGCTTTGCGCTCAATCGTGTGGAGGAACTGCGCGGCTCCTTCTTAACTCAAGTCATTTTTCTCATTGGTAGTGCGTGGATTCTCTGGCTACTCCTTGCTCTGGCCATTTTTGTGCCTGCAGATGTGCTGGTATTGCTCTTCAAAAGTGCGAGCTCTCTTGCGCAGAAAGTCTCAAAACGCCTTTGGCTGCACGCACACAAGACCTCAATGATACGGCACGAAGAAGCAAAGGAAGAGCGTTTGCCAGAAGCAGAGCGAGCCAATCAAGCTGAAGTGATCAATTGCTCAAGGCGAGAATTCTTGAAAAAAGTAGCCCCACTATCACTGGGATTTGCGGTGCCCAGCGTGATTACAAGCTATAGCATCATCAACAATCGGACAGATTTTATTGTCAACCGCATGACGCTGCGTTTCCCCAACCTGCCAGCACCACTCTGTGGTTTGAAAATTGTTCAGGTCAGTGATATTCATTCCGGTCCCTACATGACACAGCGGAACATGGAAGAAATCGCCGAAGCCATCAATGCCTGTTACCCCGACCTTGTGGCACTAACTGGTGATTTTGTAGCCAGTCAAAAAGATGAAATTGAGCCGTTTGTCAAAGGGTTTCGCCACGTGAAGTCGACTTTTGGCACCTTTGCTTGTGCAGGCAATCATGATGAGTGGGTAGGACTTGAGTATTTCACAGAAGCTATGCAGGCACATCAGGAGCGTTTGCTGCGTAACGAGACGCAGGTGCTAAAGATAGATGGCGCTATTCTTAACGTCATTGGCATTGACTTTGCGCGCTCGAATCCGAATCTTTTGGAGCGAGCGCTCAAAAAAGCAGACCCAGAAGGGTTCAAACTACTACTGTGTCACTATCCAGACTACTTTACCACTGCAAAAGCCGCTGGTATTGATTTGATGCTGGCAGGTCACACGCACGGCGGTCAGATTTCCTTAGACTTAGCTGGCTTGGAAGTCTATCCGATAGATTTATTCTACAAGTATCCGCGTGGGCTATATGAAGAGGGCGAAAAAGGCGGTCAAAAACTCTATGTCAATTTGGGCGTAGGCTTTTCGGCAACGCCAATTCGTACTGTGTCCCCTGAAATTGCCGTTATCACACTGATGGGAGGATAAAAGTCGCAGCTGATGTGCGCTACCGCACAAAAGAACTTGGAGGAGTAAAACTTTTTTATACCCACTTTCGTTAGATATAGTGCCCTGCAGTTTATGGTTTCTGCAAGGCTTTTCATAGAGCACCTCCTTAAAGGTCGTCGATCCCAAAGTCGGCGACCTTATTTTTTTGGTCTGGTTTTTATCCCAACTTCATGGCTTCGTGAACTTCTTGCATGGTTTCGCAAGCAACGGCGCGAGCACGTGCTTCTCCAGCAAGAAGAATGTCATGCACGGTGTCGGGTTTGGCTGCAAATTCATGGCGGCGTTCCAAAATCGGTGCAAGAAATTGCGAGATGTTGTTTGCACAGAGTTTTTTGCACTCCACGCAGCCCAATGCTCCGCTACGGCAATCACGGTCAATTTCAGCCTGCTGTGCCTCTGGTGAAAATTTCTTGTGGTAGCTAAACACCGTGCAAATATCTGGGTTACCGGGGTCGTGCTTACGCACCTTTTGTGGGTCGGTTACCGCAAGACGCACTTTTGCCATCACATCCTCTGGAGAGTCAGAGAGCAAAATCGTATTGCCTAACGATTTGGACATCTTGGCTTTGCCATCAAGACCCACAAGACGAGCAAACTTCGTGATTTTCCCTTCAGGCTCAGGAAAGACAGCTTGACCGTTCGGCTTCGGATATTGCTGATTGAATCGGCGCGCAATTTCACGAGTAATTTCAACATGTGGTAGCTGGTCTTCGCCCACGGGGACAACCTCGCCTTTGTAGAGCAAAATGTCAGCTGCTTGCAAGACAGGGTAGCCTAAATGCCCGTAAGCGACGGTATCGAGAGCCAAATCGCGCACTTGCTCTTTGAGAGAAGGGTTTCGCTCCAAGCGCGAAGTGGTAATCAGCATCGAGAAAATCAGGAAGAGTTCGGTGTGCTCTTTGACTTGCGACTGCCGAAATATAGGACTCAGCTCGGGATTGAGCCCAGAAGCTAACCAATCAATGACCATGTCAACCGAATTGGCATAGAGTTGCGAGGTATCCAAATTAGTGGTAAGCGAATGATAATCTGCAATGAGATGAAAGTTCTGATAAGCACGCTCACCATTGGATAGACGCTCGTTTTGCAGAGCAACCCAGTTTTCCAAAGCCCCAGCGTAATGTCCTAAATGTAACTTGCCTGTGGGGCGCATACCGCTAAGAAGCCGTTTGGTCATACTGCTAAAAAAATTTGGATGCAAAAGTCAATGTGCCCATATTTTCAAGTAATGAGATGGCATGTTGTGCATCGTGGTAAAACGGGAAACTCATAAGCCGGCGCATCTGGATTAGCGTGCAAATTGTCCGAATGTAAAGATAAAGTTCCAGCCTTGATTAGCCTGCCCAGGACGTGAAAGCACTGGGTCGAACCCAAAGCCGTAGTCAAGACCGACAAGACCAATGATGGGCAAAAACAATCGTACGCCCACACCAACAGAGCGTTTGAGGTCTGCCAAGTTGACATCACCGAATCTGCGCCAGACATTACCGCCTTCCGCAAAGAGTAGGGCAAACACGGTAGCCTGCGGATTAAGCGAAATTGGATAGCGAATTTCAGCGGTAAATTTGGAATAGACATTGCCAGTGGGGATGTTCAAACCCGTTTCAAAATTGCCGATGCTCTGGTCAAGGTAGCCACGCAAGGGAATGGTTGGAATGAAGGAAATGCCACTGCCGCCCATGAAGAAGAAGTTTTGCGGGAAGACGAAATCACTCTCACTAAAGCGACCAAGGTAGCCGAACTCGCTGTTAATCATGAAAACAAGGTTACCGACAATTGGCGTAAACCACTGGTTTTTAAAGACAAACTTATAGAAGTCGACTGTTCCGGGAAGGAAAGGTCCGCCAGAGATTTGTGCAGTAAGCGAGACATCAGAACCGCGTCGAGCAAAAATCGGATTATCCAAGCTATTGCGACTGATGACTTGGATAATCGAGAATTCATCCGCCACAGTAGGTTGGTTGGCAATTTGAATGAACCCACCGCGATTGAGTTGGTAGCGCAAGGTGTAATCAATGCGGAAGTAATCGTCAGGCCAAGTGAGGCGGCGTCCGATGGTCAGCGAAGCCCCAGTTTGTTGAAACTCAAACCCAAAGTTTTGGCGCTGATCGAAAATGCTGAACCCTAACGTGGTCGGCGTACCAAATGCCCATGGCTCGGAAAATGATAACGAAAGCACATTGAAATTGAAACGACCAAATTGCCACTGCAAGTCAAGCCGTTGTCCATCGCCGTGAGGCAGTGGCGTGTAGGCATCGCCGCGTGTGATGTCTTGTAGCGAAAAGTTGTTGAAGGTAAAGCCAATCGCCCCAGTAAACCCTAAAATGGCGCTGAACCCAGCAGAAGCGTTGAAGGTATCGGTTTGTTTTTCAATAAGCTCATAAGTGATATCGACCTCTTCAGTCTGCGGGAGAGGTTGAACATCAGGACTAATTTTCTCGGCATCGAAATAGTTGAGCTGAGCCAGCTGGCGAACACTGCGAATGATATTCTCACGACTAAAAAGGTCGCCCGGCACGGTGTAGAGTTCTCGGCGAACAACATGGTCTTTCGTCTTGGTGTTACCTTTGATATTGACATGACGAATGCGAAATTGATTACCTTCGCTGATATAGATGCGTAGATCGACTGAATCACCAGCGACAACCGTTTCTTCTAAGTCAGGGCGCATCGCTAAATAGCCTCTATCGAGATAGAGTGAGCTAATATCGCCACCCTCTTGTGAAAAGCGCAAGCGCTCCTCAATTTTCTTTTGGTTATAGACATCGCCCGTCTTGATGCCAAAAACCGCTTCCAAGAACTCTGACGGGTAGACCGTATTGCCCTCGAACTTCACGTTGCGAATCACGTATCGGGGACCTTCAGAGACGGTGATGTCAATAAAAAGTTTGGTGCGGTCTTCAGAGTAATAGATTGAGTCAGAAATGATGCGAGCATCGCGGTAGCCATTAGCACGGTAGGCGTTGTTGAGCAACTTTTGCTTATCTTCCTCGAACTTTTTGCGGTCGAAGCGTGGGCGACCAAAGATGTTGCGCCACCAGTTGTTCTCCTTAGTTTCTTCAAGATACCAGTTAAGCGACCAATTGTCGAAGGCTTTATTGCCTTTCCAAGTGATGCGTTCAATGGTGACGTAACTACTTTCGCGAATGTAGAAATAGACGGCGGCTCTGCCCCCTGAACTCTCTTTAACCTCATAGCGAATGTCGGTGAGCAGGTAACCTTCTTCTTCATAGAAGCGCTTTAGGCGTTGCAGGGCGTTTTCGAGAGCTTGGTCGGTTAGGGTCGCGCCGCGCACGAGCTGGACTTTTTTGAGTAAATCCTCATTGCTGTATGTGCGGTTGCCCTCGAAGACAATCTCAGCCAGAACAGGGTATTCACGCACGACGACCACCAGAAAAACCCCTTCGAAGGTGCTTTGTTCAATCTCAACCTTGATGTCACTAAAGAGCCGCTGTCGCCAAAGCCGTTTGATGGCGTCGCTCAGTTCAGGACCGGGAACAGTTAAGGTTTTGCCAACCTCAATGGGGAAGCGTGCAAGCACATCTCGCTCTTCGAGTGTAGTGAGCCCTTGCACACGGATGCCGAGCACTCGATACTGACGCGGCTCGAAGCTTTCTAGTTCGGGTTCAACGATGCGAAGGGTGTCAAGAGATTGCGCTAAGAGCTGAGGCAAGGGACATATAAAAACGAAGCACAGCACCGTGCAGATGTGAAGCGTTCGTCGTATCATGCTTGTATGAAAAACGGTATGGCTATGTTGATGTGGCCGCTTGTATCATGGAAACATGTGTATTGCTGTTGAGCGCAGCAAGTTGTTCGCTGGTCATGCCAAAGCGGCGCTCTCGGCGCTGAAAGTCGACAATGGCTTCATAGAGCTTTTGCCGTCGGAAGTCAGGCCAGTAGCAATCGGTGATATGGATTTCGGTATAAGCCAGTTGCCAGAGCAAGAAGTTGCTGATGCGAAATTCACCACTGGTACGAATCAGCAAATCAGGATGAGGCATACCATATGTGGCAAGATGTTTCTCGAAAATTTCGTCGGTGATGTCCTCTGGCTTCAACTCGCCACGCCGAACTGCTTCTGCAATGCGCCGAGTCGCTTGCATAATTTCCCAGCGACCGCTGTAGCTAAGTGCCAGCGAGAGCACCATACGCTGGTTATTCTTAGTCAGGGCAATAGCTTCTGCAAGTTCTTCGCGCACCTTAGGCGGCAAATCCATCACATTGCCGATAGCATTGAGACGAATATCGTTGTCATGTAGCGTTTTGGTTTCCTTGCGCAGTGCCTGAATCAGCAACTGCATCAAGGCAAGCACTTCCTGTTGAGGGCGCTTCCAGTTTTCCTTTGAAAAAGCATAGAGCGTAAGAAATTTGACCCCTAACTCTGCACAGGCTTCGACCGTATCGCGCACTGACTCTACACCAGCATTATGCCCAGAGACCCGCATTTGGCCACGATTTTTTGCCCAGCGACCATTGCCATCCATGATGATGGCAATATGCGTCGGAATTTCGCCAGAGGCTTTGAGAGCTTCTTGCACCAAACGGTCATTAGGGTCTTTGTGCACGTGATTGCGGCGTAGTGTCTCTGGCGCAAGTCCCGGCTTAGGCGATAATTTGGTTAGCGTCTTCACTCGAGGTATGGTTTATCAAGGCTTTGAATTTATTGGAACACCTAAGAAAAATCAAGAGATATCCTTGGGCTCTTAGGCAAAGACCTACACCAGCTCTTGCCCTATCAGTGCCGAAGGCGGGACTCGAACCCGCACGTTCATTGCTGAACACAGGATTTTAAGTCCTGTGCGTCTACCAATTCCGCCACTTCGGCTTAGCGGCGTCGGAGATAGACAGCAAATTTAACACGTGCGAACGGTTTCGCCAACTGCAGAGCGCAGGCACGTTGTAACCTGCACAAGAAAGCGGCTCATTTTTGCTTTGCCCGAAGTCATGTCACAAGAGAAATTTTGGTCTCCGACAGCATCCACTCCAGTGCTTCATGAACACGAGATATGGGAATATGATTGATGCTACCCTCATTTGGACTCAATAGCAAAGCAAAAGGGGATTGATAAGGATACCACTCGGCAATGCTGCGCAGCTGCGAATACAATCCCACCACAGGAACGCCTGCCGCCGAGGCAATATGCACAACGGCAGTATCTGGGGTGAGCACAAACTTCGCCCCAGCAATAGCCGCCGCAATTTGCAAAAGCGGCAACATCAAAGGCTGGCAATGCTTCGACCCCACAGCTTTTACAGCAGTATCAACTTTTGCTTGCTCCGAAGGCGCGCCAGTAACAAACACAACCAGCTCAGGATAATGCTGCACCAACGTGGTGCACATCTCCACCACGCGCTCGATAGACCAAGCACAATCTGGCTTCAAGGGAGAAGCAGAGACATTCACCACGCAATACGGACGACCACGAAAACGCAGGGATGAGCGAGAAGTCGGCATAGCATCAATGAAGACATTCTCGGTGCTAAGCGAAAAATCAAGGCGCTGGTGTTGCACCAAGTGCAAAACAGGTTCTACATCACAGGAGCGTAGAGAAAGATAAGTGGGAAGGTTATGCACTTCAGGTGCATGAGGAAAGGCAATACTGGCGGTGACGGCACGCAGCATGGTGCGGCTCCAATGTTCTTCATACGCTACTGCAGGCACTTGGTAGTCAAATACCAAGCCGTATATGGCGGCGCGCTTATCATGCTGGATAGAAATTTTCTTGGCAGTGCGGGAAATAAGTGAGGCAAGCAGAGCGGCTTTGCTCATGCGTGTAAAAACCAGCGCAAGAATTGCATCATACCGCACGGTGTGTAGCGTGCGCACTAAGCGAATCCATGATGTATGAAAAGACTGTCTCGGATGAATTGGATACGCTTGAGCTACATTGAAATCCGCTCGCACCAACATGTCGTTGCGATACGATGAAACTACATCAATCTGCAGCGCAGGATGTGCGGCTTTAAGCCAGCGGAGCACAGGCGAGGAGCAGATGTAGTCGCCAATGGCATCATAGCGAAAAAGTAAAATGCGTTTAAGCGCATGACCGTCAATCGGTGCAGTAGGCGGTTGCCACTGTCGCCGCCCGCTTAGTGCGGAAAAGAATGCGTAGCGTACTCGGTCAGAAAAAGATAAGCCCTGAAAACCGAGCTCGCCGCGGTTTGCAGCTTGCCACTCGGCAATATCCCACACTGCATAGCGTTGGTAGTCCAAAAAAGAAAGGTGCGAGTTGAAGGCGGGATGATTCTGACGAGTAAAAATGGGAATATCAAGCATGGCTAATGTGAATGCTTTAGCAAACACTCTTTCCAGAGTGACTCTACAGCGTTCAGAACATCTTCCACAGAAATGGCACGAATAGACTCCGACGACGTCTCCAAGGCAAAGTGTGGTGCACGATAGGGTAGCCAGACCATAGGCAGTCCTTCTACACGGGAGTAGAGCACAACTTGCGGCACTTGCCATGCAGCAGCAATATGCACAATAGACGTATCAGGCGTCAGTAAAAAGTCACACTGCACGAGCATAGCGGCAAATTCATCAAGCGTGGGCACAAAGGGGGCAACTTTGGTTGCTGTGGCTTTGCCAATATATCGTGCTTCTTCGGCATCACTTTGGGCGGCAAAGAGAATGATTTCGACATCTCGAGTTCGCTCTTGAAATGCTTGAATAAATTTGATGAAATTTTCTCGTCCCCAATATCGCCACGGGTCGCGTGCAGAAAGATTGATGCCAAGCCGATAGGGAGCCAGCTTTTCGCCAAGTCGTCTCTGCCCCTGCACAAGCACTGCTTGTGAGAGCGGATATTCCAAGTGTAGAGCGTTACTATCAGGCGAAATGCCAAACGGCAAAAGCACTTGTGCCATACGCTCAATGATGTGAACCGAATGGCGCTCCAGCATAGGCACCAAATGCGTATAAATTGACGCATTGGACTTCTCGATTCCAATGGATGCACATCCAAGCAAGGTGATAAACAGCGATGAGGTCGCCGAAGGATTGTCCATAGGGTCGATGATAACATCATAGTGTTGCTCTCGCAAAGCACGAAGCAGCGAAAGCAATTTCAGGGGAGATTTTTCATAAACCCAGCAATGCTGTGCATATCGCCGAAGGTGCGCGCGCATGGAGGCATTGTATTGACTCAAAAGCACATCTATTTGCAAGTTGGGATGATGTGCCTTCAAAATGCGTAGCACAGGCAGTGTGATGATAGCATCACCAAGTCTATCGTGACGCAGAAGCAAGACTTTGCTCCGTGACCCAAAAAGTGGCGTCGGAACACTAATGCGCATCGGGTCGTGGCGCCCAATATGCGTCGTAAGGGTATCTCGGAAGAAGAGTTCGAGCGACTTAAGCCACATCGGATTTTTGAGATTGTTCCAGCGCAAACTGCATGCTATAGAGCCGCTTGTAAAGACCATCTTGATGCAAGAGCATATGATGAGTGCCTTGCTCTATGATGCTGCCTTTGTCCAGCACGAGAATTTTATCAGCATTCTGAATCGTCGAGAGTCGATGTGCAATCACAAGCGCCGTGTGATTGGTCATGGCATGATCGATAGCATCTTGGACAAGTTTTTCGGACTCATTGTCGAGCGCACTGGTGGCTTCATCAAAAATGAGTATTGGTGGATTTTTGAGCATGGCACGCGCAATCGAAAGACGCTGACGTTGACCACCAGATAGCCTAACGCCTCTATCGCCAATTAGGGTATTGTATTGTTCAGGCAGTTCGGAGATAAATCCGTGTGCATTGGCAATTTTAGCTGCAGCTACAATGTCGTCATAGCTGACAGGGCGCTGTGTGCCATACTTGATGTTGTTGGCAACCGAGTCGTTAAACAAGACCACCTCTTGACCCACCACACCAAACAGTTGGCGCAAGTCGTGGAGATCGAACTCTTTGATATTGATGCCGTCAATTAGAATTGCGCCACGCTCGACATCATAGAAGCGCAGCAGCAAATCCACAATGGTAGATTTGCCAGACCCTGACGGTCCAACCAGCGCCACGGTTTCTCCTTTGCGAATCTCAAATGAGATGTCTTTGAGCACATAGTTTTCACCGTATCGAAACCAGACATTTTGAAAGGTAATGCTATGCTCAATGTTAGAGATACGCCGTGTGCCATTTTTAATGCTTGGCTGCGTGTCGAGAATCTCAAAGAGCTGTGCGGCGGCGCTCATGCCTTCTTGCACGCGAGCATGGGTTTCGGCAATGATTTTAATCGGGCTCATGATAGAGTAAAGTCCGAAAGCAAAAAAGACAAGTTCAGCCGAAGTCATCTCACCCGAGAAGACTTGCAAGCCACCGAACCATAGCACGCAAGCAATAGCGGTAATACCAAAGACTTCATTGATAGGGCTTAGCGCGCCACGCAGACTGTAAATTTTCAGTGTGGCTCGCCGATACGATTCAGTCAGCGCTGAAAATGCCTTAGCTTCTAATTGCTCCATGGCATTAGCTTTGACCAGCTTGATGCCGTTAAACACTTCCTGCAAGCGCGAATTCATATCGCTAGAGCGGTCTTGAATTACATCGGCTTGGGCACGCACTAACTTACTGACCATGCGAATCGTTGCAAGGCTAAGCAAGGAGACCGTAAAGGCAAACAGCGTCAGTTTCCAACTGACGATAAGCAACACGGCAAGGTAGCAGACGGCTAAAATCGCATTGCGAATAAGGTTCATTAGGCTCCCGCTAACTTGAGTCTGAATAAGGTAGATGTCGCCGCTTACACGTTGCATGAGCATGCCTACTCTGTGACGGTTGAAGTAATCCAAGCCCAGCGAGAGGATTTTGCTAAACACATGATTGCGCAGCTTGTTTGAACTTTTGGTCTCAACATACACCATCAGGCGGTTGTTGAGGTAGAGAAAAAAGTTTTTGAAGAAAAAAGTCAGGATAAGGAAAAGGCAGATATTGCGGAGTGTGGCTTGGCGTGTATTGCCGTAGATAAGTGATTCAAATTGTCGGAGAGCAGCTTCCTTGAGTTTATTTGAATCAATGCCGTGTAGCACGGGAGGAGTTGCCGACAGTTGGGGCGATGCTGAGACCGATGGCGTGTGTAAGGCAGGTTCGAACTTTTCAGCGTTGAAAACAGCATCCAGCAAGGGCAAAATGGTATAGATAGAGACCACACTGAACACGGACGTCAGTGTGCCCAGTATCACAGCAAGCAAGAGATGATGGCGGCTGGGCGCAAGATAGCGCAGAACCCTTAGGTAAAGATTCATTCCAATTTAGCTATTAGGGCACGAGATGTTAGCCCATACTCTTTTAGAAGAAGAAAGTTGCGTGTGAGCATGTAACTCATATTTTTTGTCCGGGATACTTCACTCGCTGATGCCGCATTGCCATAATCGTCCTAATGAAACTCTCTTTGATGGCGCTTAGTTCGGCAAAGGTCAGCGGACATTCTGAAAACTGGTCTTCATCGAGCCGCTTGCGAATCACGGTATCAATAATTTGCGAAATGGTCTGCTCATTTGGTGAAGTCAGAGAGCGCACAGAAGCCTCCACGCCATCGGCAAGCATGACAATAGCAGCTTCGCGGCTTTGTGGCTTTGGACCCGGATAACGAAAATCGTCAAGGTTCAACTTTTCAGGGGGAAAAGCCTTCAGAGCTTTGTCGTAGAAGAAGTGAATCATTGTTGTCCCGTGGTGTTGCGGAATGAAATCCAAGACACGCTGAGGAAGTTTATAGAGCCGACCAAGCTCGAGTCCCTGTTTGACATGTTCGCCAATAATACGCCCGCTGGTAATAGCAGTCAGCTCGTCATGTGGGTTATAGTTGGTCTGATTTTCCGTAAAGTAGCGTGCCTGTGCAATTTTGCCAATGTCGTGAAAATAAGCGCCCACGCGACAGAGCAAGGCATTTGCCCCAATACGATTTGCTGCTTCTTCGGCCAAAAGACTCACGTGCATGGTATGAGTATATGTCCCCGGCGCGTTAGCTGCCATTTCACGCAAGAGTGGATGATTGGCATCCGAGAGCTCAAGCAGTGTCAGGTCAGTGGTAATGCCAAAGACTTTCTCAACAAGCAGCAGTGCAGGATAGACAAGAAAGCAAAGCAGGGAGCTAATGACGGCAAATTTGAGGTCTGTCAGAATTTCTTCAAAGCTGGCTAAGCGTGCAAAGTTGAAGGCTAGGATGGCAATAGCATAGCCGATAAAGACATACAGCACCGAGAGTGCCACCTGCGCACGCCGACGAATATCGCGTGTAAAAAATACGCCCATGCCCCCAGCAAAAAGCGTCGCCAAAGCAAATGAGAAATCATTACCACGAATGGTTGCCGCAAGCAAGGAAATCGTAACGGTAGCAAAAATGCCCGTGCGAGAGTCAAAGATAATTGTGAAGAGAATAGAGGCTAAACCGATAGGTACGATATACGGCGAAAGCCACTCGAACTGCACGGAGTACCACGCCGCCAAAAGTTCAAGCAGAATAACAACGGTCAGCAAGAGCAGCAGCGAGTTGTCAAAGAAAATTTGCGGGCGTGAAAAGTAAAGATATGCCGCAAAGAGTGAGGCAATGATAAGTACAATGAGAATTTTCCCAATGTAAAGACGTAGCTCGCCAGTGCGAGTTTCACGCTCGATTTTAGTGCGCAGGTAAGAATCCAATTTGCGCTTGGTGAGGTCGGTGATAATTTCACCACGAGAGACGACCTTTTCATTTTCGCGAACAATTCCATCGGCAATAGGCACAGCGCTTTCTGCGCGTATCCTATCGGCTAAAGTTTGGGCGGCATCGTAGATGAGGTTGGGCGTAAGGAAAGGCGCACAGAGTTTGAGGGCGGCTTGAACCGTGTCGCTCTCTATCGACACACGAAAATACTCTGCCAAAAGCTCACTCATCATGAGAGCTGCCTCGACGCTATCGCGCACAGAGTCAAAGCTCATGACATGCTCTTCGCGGTCGTTTGGGGCACGAATGACAAACTTGTCGTAGCCAAGCTGACGACGAGGCACGCTGATAATGCCATCTGCACGAATCGAGGAAATGCGAGCAGGCAACATGCGGCGAAACTCACCGAGTAGCGACAAGGATTCACTGCGCTGTTTCAAGGAACGCTTATACTCATTGAGCAGCAGGGTCTTTTCGGAAGCACTAAATGAAAAGGTGCTATCGGCCAGCAGCATTGTGGTATCAAGCGAGCCCGGTTTTTTGCGCGCCGTCGCTTTACCAAGTTCAGCCGCTAAATAGTTCAAGAAACGGTCAAAATGGCGATAAAACTCTTGTGCAGTAAAGTCTTTTTCTTGTTTTCGAAACACGGGCAAGACACTCTCACGCGCCGCTTTTTTTTCTTGCTCAAATACTTCATCCTTCTTGTAAATTGGGAAAGTAAATGGAGCAATCACATCGTCTTGTAGCCATGTAACACCAATCTCATAGCTAAGTGAAGAAATTTTATTGCGGGGAAATAGTGCAGCAACTGCAGCTAAAAATCCAACAAAAATTCCAATGCGCACAGCGTTGCTTTCGCGAAACGCTCTTTTATCAAATGCCATAACCGCAGTGGCTTAGCAAAACTTTTTGAAACCCATAAGCTACAAAAATGCAAAACACTCAACGCTCTGCCAAAACCGCGACACTGTTCAATTTTCAAACCCTCATCGCAGAACAGCTGGCTGACACCGAAACCCCAGTCTCGCTCTTTCTCAAATTAGCTAACCCTTACTGCTGCTTGTTAGAGTCAATCGAGGGAGAGCGATACGTGGCACGATTTTCTTACATCGGCATTGAACCTATTGCACTATTTCGAGCATGGATAGACGGAAAAACAGAGCTAACGATTCTCGATAGGAAATTTGCATCACTCGAGCAACTGCTTGAGCTCAAGCTCACTGCACCAGAGATGCTGGAACGCTTGCTTGGCTCATTTTCCAATGCGACATCCCCACCTGCCTCGAAAATGACAACCTCTGGCGCATTTGGATATATCGGCTACGATTCGGTTGCATACATGGAAACACTGCCCGTGCCAAAGCAAAGTCATCCGTTAGACTTGCCCGACATCTTTCTCTGTCTCTACGATACGCTGGTCGTCTTTGATAACATTGCACGCAAAGTGTATTTGGTTACAAACTACTTGGGTGAGGACGATAGAGAAGCGGCACAGCAGAAGCTCCAAAGGCTCAAAAAAGCCATTGAAGAACCCCTTACAAGCCCAAAAATGAAGCTAAGCGAAGAACAGCATGAGACCGTAAATGCGAACATGACACGAGAAGAGTACTTGAAAAAAGTACAGATAGCCAAAGACTATATTTTTTCGGGAGATGTCTTTCAAGTGCAACTCTCACAGCGCCTAGAGCGACCGCTTCACGCACACGCCTTTGATGTCTATCGAGCCTTGCGCACCATCAACCCGTCGCCGTATTTGTACTACTTCGATTTGGATACCATCAAGATTGTGGGCTCTTCACCTGAACTGTTGGTCAGTGTGACAAGAGAGCGTGGTAAGCGCATGGTAAGCACGCGTCCAATTGCAGGCACACGACCGCGCGGCATCACGCCAGAAGAAGATGACGCCTTGGCAAAAGAACTGCTCGCCGATGAAAAAGAACATGCGGAGCATCTCATGCTCATCGACCTAAGTCGCAATGATGTCGGGAGAGTAGCAAAAATTGGCTCCGTGCAAGTTACCGAGCAAATGGTCATTGAGCGCTACTCTCATGTTATGCATATTGTAAGCCATGTCCGTGGTGAATTGCGCAATGATTGCACGGCGTTAGATGCATTTTGGTCTTGCTTCCCAGCCGGAACATTGACAGGCGCACCGAAGATTCGCGCAATGGAAATCATCTACGAGTTAGAAAAAGAGCGGCGAGGCTTGTATGGCGGGGCAGTCGGATACATTGACTTCAGTGGCGAACTGAAAATGGCAATTGCCATTCGCACCATGATAATCAGCGAGCGGCAAGACAGTCGACGAATTTACTTTCAAGCTGCCGCAGGCATTGTGGCTGACTCCCAGCCCGAACGTGAATATGAGGAAACCCTAAACAAAATGCGTGCGGGACTGCGTGCCGTAGAACTGCTCATCCCGCAAGTGCCCACCATGTCATGAACAAGGTGCATCTGTGCAAACATGAACCAAAGTGCAACTGCCTTGAGCAAGATAGTGGACACCAAAACGGATTGGAACAGGCTAAACACAAGGCGTGTTGAGTGTTCATGTGCATTTTTCTTTTCAAGTAAAGTGTCTAAATTCTTTTTCCTGTCAAGGCTAAGTTTTCCGAATTCAAATCAATGCAGGGAAGTGCAGAGAAAACGTCGCACTGCATAACAATATCTTCCAACAAAACTCTTAGGTCGAGATGAAGAAGCGCTCTGTCATAACACGTGTCGCAACAGGCATTGTTGCCGCCATCATGCTGACAATTACTGTGGGGTTTATTCGCCCGTCCGATACCTTTTTCGAGGTTGCAAAAAATATCGAGCTACTGGGCAAAGTCTATCGTGAAATTGCCATCAACTATGTCGACGAAATTTCAGTCTCTGAATTTATGCGTGCCGGCATTGATGGCATGCTTGCCACGCTAGACCCTTACACGGTGTTCATGGATGAAGAACAGTCGGAAGATGTGGAGCAACTGACAACAGGAAAGTATGCAGGCATTGGCGTCTCAATTGGTACAGATCGAGATGGGAATGTGGTGATTTACTCCATCACGGATGGCTATTCGGCACAGAAGGCTGGCATGCGCATTGGCGACAAAATTATCAAAATTAACGGCATTGACGTGCGCCGAAAAGAGGTCAGCGATGTGCGGGCGCTGATTAAGGGAGAGCCAAATACCGAAGTCAAAATCACTGTAGAGCGTGAGGGTGAGCGGCAACCCGTAGAGTTTACACTGATTCGCCGAGAGATTCAAATCAAAAATGTAACATTTTCTGGCTTAATCGATGACGAGACGATAGGCTACATTAGGCTTGAGCGATTCAGTGTCAATGCCGCAAACGAGGTGGCAGATGCATTGCGTGCCATACAAGACTCCGCAAAAGCAAAAGACAAAACACTGCAAGGGGTATTGTTAGACCTACGGGGCAATCCGGGCGGGTTGCTTGATGCTGCCGTCAACGTGGCAGGCAAGTTCGTCGACCAAGGCAGCATCATTGTTACCACAAAAGGCAGAGATTCACTGCGCGTCAAGAACTATACCTCAAGCACGCCGCCAGTGCTGAAGGAGTTGCCACTGGCTGTGCTCATTAATTCAAATAGTGCGTCAGCTTCGGAAATTGTAGCTGGCGCCATTCAGGATTTAGATAGAGGCATTGTTGTAGGAACGCGCTCGTTTGGTAAGGGACTGGTACAAACCATTACACGCCTGCCCTACAACACATCACTCAAAATTACAACGGCTAAATACTATACTCCCTCTGGAAGACTAATCCAAGAAGTCGACTACTTTCATCGCAATAAGCGAGAAGGCAAGCGCACCGTGTTTGTCAATGAACCTGATACTGTGCATCGTGCCTTCAAGACCAAAGTCGGGCGCATTGTCTATGATGGCGGCGGCATTTCCCCAGACATAGAAGTCCCTGATGAAACCCCATCGGTCGTCGAACTGGCACTCTACCGTCGTTCCACATTCTTCAAGTTTGCCAATCAATATCAGGCAAAGCATCCTGTGCCGCCCAAAGACTTCAAAGCCGATGATAAGCTGTTTGCAGAGTTCAAGGCGTTTTTAGATAAAGATGGCTTCTCATATGACTCCGAAGGAGAACGAAAATTGGCAGAGCTGCTCGATATTGCTGCAAAATACGACTATCAAGATGGGGTACGCAAGCAAATCCAAGAGCTCCAAACCGCCATTGCCACAGAAAAAGAGAAAGAGCTTATCCGACAAAAGTCACGCATCCTCAGCATTCTGGAGCGTGAAATCCTGACACGCTACTATGGAGATAGTGCAGGGTTGCAAGCCGCACTCAAATCTGACCGCCAACTCAAAGCCGCCATTGCCGTGCTAAAGGACCAAAAGAAATACAAAGCCATGCTGGCAGCGGGGCATCAGGTTGGCAGTGCCGTCACGCCACGCAGAAGCAAATCATCACAAAAGTAACTCTGGCTGTGTAACTCCGACGCCGTAGCACCTTAAACTAAGCATCTTTGGGCAGAGCAAAGGCAGGCACATGTCTGAAATCTGGGGAATTGATTTAGGTGGCACAAAAATTGAAGGCGTCATTCTGCCTAATCCATCAAGCACCGAGCCTATTTGCCGCCTAAGAGTGCCTACAGAAGCCGACCAAGGCTATCCTCATATTTTGAATCAAATCGCACGGCTGATTGAGAGCATGGCAAAAGTCTCGGGCTGCACAAAGCCCACACGCCTTGGTATCGGCACGCCCGGCACATTTGATAGGCACATTCAAGCGATGAAGAATTGCAACACGACCGTGCTCAATGGAAAAAACTTCCCAAAAGATTTGTCGGAACAGTTAGGCATGGAGGTGGTCGTGGCTAACGATGCCAATTGTTTTGCGCTGGCAGAAGCACGCTTAGGTGCCGCAAAAGGATATGCGGTGGTCTTTGGTGTGATTATGGGAACAGGCGTTGGCGGTGGCATTGTCGTGGATGGCAAAGTTCTCAATGGTGCACAAGGCATTGCAGGGGAGTGGGGACATAATGTGTTAGATGAACAGGGCGAAATGTGCTACAGCGGCATCAAGGGCTGCGTGGAAAGTTTTATCTCCGGACCAGCTTTAGAAAAATTCTATGCACAGCAAAGTGGCAAGGCACGAAAGCTCCCTGAAATTTTGGACGCCTATCACAAACATGGCGACAAGCATGCGGAAGCCACGCTGCATCGGCTCTGTCATTACTTCGGCAGAGCATTAGCCACAGTCATCAACATCTTAGACCCCGATGCAGTAGTATTGGGCGGCGGTGTAGGCAATATCGACCTACTTTACACCGAAGGTGTGGCTGAACTTAAAAAGTATGTCTTCAATCATCGGTTGGAGACCAAAATTTTGAAGCCAGCATTAGGCGACAGTGCGGGCGTGTTCGGCGCCGCAATGTTGGTATAGCACAAACAGCCCTGTAAAGCAGTTGAGAAAAAACGGCACGCGAAGCACACGAATTGAGTAGAACGTCGCTGAATTGGTCGTTCCGAGCGCAAGCGAGGAATACATACAACAATGGCACACGGAAAACACAGATGGAACAGATTACGCAAATTCAGCAACACAAAAAGGCAAGTAGAACCTGCCCTAAAACATAGCCCAATCACTTTAAAGAATTCATCCGTGTTCTCCAGTTTGGTTCAACATGGCGAGCGGTTTTAGGAAAGCGCAGAGCCACTCATTTTCTTTTGTGAGCGATACGATACGGTAGTGAAGTTTACTTGTTAGGCGGCGTAGCCAAGGCTCATCATATTTCAAAATGCCAGATAGCAAAACCTGCGCTTCTGGCGCATGTTCATGAAGGGTTGGCAAAATTTTTTCAAGGATGTTGCGATGAAGATTAGCTAAAATCAAGCTCCATGGGGCAGTAGAAAGCACTGCACAAAGGTCGCACTGGGCGTCGAGCAACTTGACCTCAATGTCATGGCACTGATTGAGTGCAATATTTTCCAGCGCATTTTCAATTGACCATACATCGTTATCGAGCGCAAGGATAGGGTTGAGATTACCAAGTTTGCGCGCGGCGATTGCCAAAATGCCTGTACCCGTACCGATGTCCAAGATGCGGTCGTGTGGCGAGAGCACTTGCTCGAGCATGCGAATCATGAGGCGTGTGGTTTCATGGTAGCCAGTGCCGAAAGCCATCTTTGGGTTAATCTCGATTGCAATTTGGTCGTGAGCATGAGCCCATGCTTTGTAGCTGGAAGGCACAATCACAATGCGCCGAGATACTTCAATCGGACGCAGGGTTGCTTCCCATTCAGCGTTCCAGTTGCGTGCAGGTAAAAAAGAGATGTGCAAAGTTGGGGGTGTCGGTAAAATCTGCGCAAGTGTGGCTTGCGTAGCGGATTCTTGAGCAGGACTCCATGCGGTGCTGGGCAAGTAGGCGCGCAGCGTGTCGCCATCTTCCCAGAAACTTTCATAACCGATTTGACTGAGTAGCCCAATCGCCACATCAAAATACTCGGCGCCAATAGGAAGCAAGATTTCTACAAATGCACTTTTTTGCATAGCAAGAGCTAAAGTATATTTCGGCGTGAAAAAGTTTGCTAACCATAATCCAAGAAACGCTTGACGAAAAAATCTGTGTCGACAAAGTCGCCCCGTGCGACAGCGAAAGCCTCTCCAACTTCGTCCAAATCCTCAAAATCTAAAAAGCCTTCAGCGGAAAGTTCGACTGACTCGCCAGCCACACCTACAGGACGTAGAAAAAGCACGACAACCAAAAAGACTCAAGCGGCAAAACGCTCGACAACCACGATTGAAATCAGTCCATCGGAGTACTTGGCACGGCGCATCGCCGATTTGGCGCTAAGCAAAAAAGCGTTCGATATTGCATTGCTCGATGTGCGTCAGCTCTCCGACTCCATAGACTTTTTCGTGATTTGCTCCGCCGATTCAGACCGACAAGTCAAGGCAATTACCGATGCCATCTACGATGGCTTATGTGAAGAAGGAGAAAAACCAGCACACCGCGAAATTCGCGAACAGACATGGATGGTCTTGGATTACATCACCGTCATTGTGCATGTTTTTCTCAAAGAGCGACGAGCGTTCTATGGGCTGGAAAAACTCTGGGGTGATGCACGCTTCATTTACATCAACAGCGAAAAAGACTTGTTGCCTTTACCATCATAACACGAACTGTGGCTAACTTCAATTACTGACAAACCATGACAGTGCTCTCACGCAAGGAATGTATCCACAAAATCCAGCAGTTGCCTGAAGACTTAGCCGATGCCGTCTCGGGCTTGAGTGATGAGCAGTTAAATACGCCTTACCGCAATGGTGGCTGGACACTGCGGCAGGTGGTGCATCACTTAGCAGATTCACATCTGCATGCTTACATCCGAATGAAACATGCTTTCACAGAACATCACCCAACGCTGAAACCCTACGACCAAAACGCATGGGCAGAACTTGCTGATGCCTGTGAATTTCCCATCGAGGCTTCAATTCTCATCATCAAAGGACTGCATGCACGGTGGGTGGCTTTTCTGAAATCTATCCCTGAAGCAGATTGGACGCGCACGGCATTTCATCCTGAAAATGGCGACATGAAGTTAGAAACCTTTCTCGACTACTATGCCATGCATGGGCATCATCATGTCGAGCAGATTCGCAAACTGCGGCGCGAAAAAGGATGGTAGCCTTTCTCAAAAGTTACGGCTGAGTGGCATTAGCTTTTTCTTTTTCAGCACTCTCGAGTGCCTTTCCAGCATCAAACCAATCAATCTTGCGCGTCAGATACATGACAAGTACAAGTGTGAAGAAAAGTAGAAAACTCCCTAAGAGCAAGGCGTAATCTTGCAGTTGCAAAATGGTAAAAAGAAAGCCATAGAGCACCATCAGAATTGCGGCGATGAGTGAGGCACCTGTGATATTTTGCAGTACACTTTTTGTATAGCCAGCAATTAGTCCAATCACCGCAAGGCTGGAGAGCGTGTAAGCCCAATTAAACCCAATGTGTTCAGAGAGCGAGAGCAACAGCACATAGAAAATCACCAGTGCCAATCCGATAAGCAAATACTGAATGGGATGAATGGCTTTGCGTGTCAGCAGTTCGGTCATGATAAGAGCGATGAAGGTCAGACCAATAAACATAATTGCATACTTGATGCTGCGCATATTTTTTTGATACTCGTCAATTGGCAAAAGCAAGCGAACACCAAAGGCAGAGTTGTAGATGCTGTAAGCATTGTCAATCCATGCTTGAGGATAATCACGATTCAGATGCAACACCCGCCATGTTGCTGAAAATCCACTACTCGTGGCATCAATAGGTTGCTCTGGAAGATATGCGCCAATTGCGCTGGGATGAGCCCAATTAGATGAAACAGTAAGACGCGTGTCCTTCCCGACAGGCACTATCATAAACGCTTCACTGCCGTTGAGACTTAGCGTAGCAGAAAATGTGTAAAACACAGAGTCCGCATGTCTAAAGGAAAGATCTGTGAGTTTGACGCTCACGCCGCCTGAGAGGGCAGGCTGTGCTGCACTCGTCGCAAAATCAGTGTCATATAGCATGCTGGGACGCGGTTGAGACGTGTAGGGATTGGCGGTAACCTTACCAATCACATCACGAGAGGGTAATCCCGGATTAGCCAATAAGGTTTTGCTATTCCATTCAATTGGAATGGTATCACGAATGCCTTTGAGGTCACTGATGCCGATGGCAAAAGTAGTATTGTGCCACTCAATGTTTTCAGGCTGCTCGATATCAAGATTTTTCAGTTCCGACAGTGAGAAGCGCCCAGACAGATGCACTTTGGCGTGATAGAGCGCTACGTCATAAATGCCTCGGCGACGGATTTCTGGCGTCAGCTCTGCCGTGATGTGAAGCGTCTGCGGCAAAAGATAGATGTACTTCAAATTTTCACTGGCGATGGTGGTAGAATTGCCCTGCGCTCCAAACTGACGCAAAATAACTTTGTAAGGGATAATAAGCACCGCACCGGCGATAATTTGCTGACTTCCCCATTTGCTACTGACCTCTAAGACGGCGGCGTTGCGCCGTTCTTCACGCTCGGTAATAAGGGTGCTAATCATAGCTGTGGGAATAAGTAAAATAAGCGTCAAGATGCCGATGAGCACAAGGCGCAGCCCGATTGAAGCACGAAGTGAGAAAGCCATGCGTGTTGAAGTGTGAAGTTACGGCGGCACAAAGATAAGAGGTTTTAGCAACGGATTGACATGCTTGGTCAAAATTCACGGTTCATGACATATGCAGCAAAGCGTATAAGGGTGTCGCGACCTTGAGGATGTGGAAGTTTGACTGCATACTTCAAGGCCTGTTTGAAATCTTGTTCAATAAGTTTTCTGGCTTCTTCAATCACGCCGTAGCGTTCGTAGATAGCCTTGACTTCCGCAACGCGCTCTTTTTCAATGCCTTTCTGTTTGATAAGTTGCTGCAAAAGCGCTTTATCCTTGCCTTTGGCGCGCTCGAGAGCCTTAAGGAGCAGAAAAGTTTTTTTGCCTTCCATAACATCGCCGCCTTCTACTTTACCTGATTTATCGCCGCCTATAATGTCTAATAAGTCATCCTGCACTTGAAAGGCTTGTCCGATGAGCGCACCAAAATTGCGCAAGGCTTTAGCTTGAGCAGGTGTAGCACTGACCGCCAATCCGCCAAGTTCAAGCGACACGGAAATCAAACGACCGGTTTTTTTGGAAATCATCATGAGATATTCATCGAGTGTAACATCATGGCGACGTTCAAATTCTTTGTCGTAGGATTGACCTTCGCAAATGACGGTAATGGCTTGTGTGAAAATGTCAAGGATTTTGTAGAGGTGAGCACTTTTCGTGCGTAGCAAGAGTGAATAAGCAATAGCGTGCATCACATCGCCGGTGAGGATAGCGGTATCTACGTCCCACTTTTTGTGAACGGTGAGCCGCCCGTGGCGCAGTTCAGCTTTGTCCATAATGTCGTCGTGAATCAAGGTAAAGTTATGCAGGACTTCTACAGCCAAGGCAATCGGCAAAGCAGGACGGCTGTTACCAGAAATTGCTTCTGCGCCCATCAGCACCAGCATTGGACGAATGCGCTTGCCTTTGCCCTGCAAGATGTAGCGTGCAGGCTCGTAGAGTGAGGCGGGCTCACGCTGGAAAAGTTTTTCCAATTCGTGATTGATGCACTGCCGATATGCCTCAAGGCACTGCTCTAAGTCGGGGCTGCGACTTGCAACGAAATGTGCTGACATCAAAAACAGGTGAGTACAAGAAAGATTTTATGTTGTGCAAAGTTAAATTGAGATTTGCTGTAATTGAAATGCTCTCGAGCGCACTTGTGCATGTGGCGTATTGCGTTCCCAAAACACGCCATCAGCATAGCCTTGAATGGTTTTATCGTGTGCCGCTAAAGCCAAACGTTTGGCGGCAAGACAACCGTAAAGTCTATCGATTTCAATACCAAAAAAACGGCGATGGAGTTTCTTTGCCACAACCGCCGTGGTGCCTGACCCTAAAAATGGGTCAAGCACAAGGTCGCCTTCGTTGGAACTGGCTAAGAGAAGTTTGGCAATCAGTTTTTCAGGCTTTTGTGTTGGGTGGTCGGTGTTTTCTGGCATAGACCAAAAGGGCACGGTAATGTCAGACCACAAGTTTGAAGGCGCAGTGAGGCGAAAGTTGCCGTGTGCAGTCTGTTGCCAATCTTTTGGCATACCCTTTTCACGATACGGTGCGAGGACTCGACGTTTGAGCTTAACCGCCTCGGCATTGAAGGTGTATTCATGCGAGACTGTGGCAAACCAAATATCTTCCGAGCAATTTTTCCAATTTTTTCTTGCCCCGCGACCTTTCTCTCGCTCCCAAGTAATGCGGTTACGCACAATGAGATATTTCTCTAAAACCAATTGCACTGCCGCTGATATGCGCCAGTCAGCACAGAGATAGACACTGGCGGTCGGTTTTAGGGTTTTGAGCAGTTTCGGTAGCCATGATTCAAGATAAGCCATGTATTCAGCGGTGGAGCGGGCAGAAAACACACGACCGTTGAACGATTTGGTCAGGTTGTAAGGAGGGTCAAGAATGAGCAAGTCAACACAAGACACTGGTAAGAAATCCAAGATGTCAAACAAATCTTGGCAGAAAATTTGATTTTCAACGTCGCAACGTGAAGCGGGTCTCGAGAGGGTTTTCAGACGCTTTGAAAAAAACTCGATATCGCTTTCCGATAGGGTGAGTGTGCGATTGCGAGCCGCTCGAATTTTTTCTGGTATCATGTTTAGATCGAACTGTCTTTCCTCACAAGCGGGACTGATTTTAAGGCTTTTATGTTTTTTGCGCCGACAAGGAACATGGTGGCGCGCAGGTCGTTGGTCAGCCGCATTGCAAATTTCTTGACCGCTTCAGTGCCTTGTGGTTCAAAGGCAGCTTTGAGAAACGGTTTGGCTAATGCGACAAGGTCAGCCCCGAGTGCCAGCGCTTTGGCAATTTCCACACCGTTTGAAATGCCCCCAGAAGCAATAAGCTGCACCGAGCGATACTTTTTCACTTGTCGTAAGTGATGCACGTCTTGCACACATTCGGCTGTGGGCAGACCCCAGTTGAGCAGTTCATGCAAGCCACTTTCCGTGAAGCGTTCGTCAGCATGAAATTGCTCAACGTAGCGCTGCTGCTCGACCTTTTGCCAGTTTGTGCCGCCCGCACCAGCCACATCAATAATTTGCACCCCAGCTTCAATCAAACGCTGCGCCACACAGCCTGAAATGCCATTACCAACTTCCTTTGCAATGACAGGCACGCGCAGTGATTTGCAGAGCTTTTTAAGTTGCGCAAGAAAGCCTTTGAAGTTCGTGTTGCCTTCAGGTTGAAAGAGCTCTTGTGCGGCGTTCAGATGTACGATAAGCCCGTCAGCTTGAATGAGGTCAAGCAAGAGTTTGACTTGCGCCGCACTCAGCCCAGCAGCGACTTCTGGCGCACCAATGTTGGCGAAAATAAGCGCTGTAGGAGCAAGTGTGCGCACCACTGAGAAACTTTCTCGGTGCTGCTCTGACTCTAAAGCCTGACGCATGCTACCGACACCAAGCGGAATGTTGAGTGCTTCCGCCGCCGATGCCAGAATGGCATTGACCTGCGTGGCACCATGATAACCACCAGTCATGGAGGAAATCATGATGGGGTAGCTGATTTTTCGCTTCAAGAACGTGGTAGAAAGGTCAATGTCGTGAAAGTTGAGTTCTGGGGTAGCATTGTGCCGAAATTCGTAGTGCTCAAAGCCGTTACGCATGGCAAAGTCTACGTCGCCATTGAGACAGAGCTCGACATGGCGCTGTTTGCGCTTCGTTGTCCGAGCAGAATCAGGCAAGGATGTATGGACTCGTGCAATGGATTGACTCGGCATATACTGACAAACTAAGCTTCAAGGTAAGTTACTTTTCGCCGAGCACAAGTACGCCAATTGCAATCAGCAGCAGGTTCAGTAGCGCCAGCGGCAGAAGTACTCGCCAGCCCAAATCCATCAGTTGGTTATACTTAAAGCGCGGCACGCTCCAACGTACCCAAATGAAGACAAAAATCATGAAAATAGTTTTCACAACGAAGGCGCCTACCTGCAAAAGCATCAGCACCAGCGGCGGCAGACCCAGCGATTCATCAATGAACGGAACTTGATAGCCGCCCAGAAAAAGTGTGGCAATCACCGCAGACGCCACAATCATGTTGGCATATTCTGCCAAGAAAAAAGTGGCAAACTTCATGGACCCAAACTCGGTGTTGTAGCCACCGACAAGTTCCTGCTCGGCTTCAGGCAAGTCGAACGGTGCACGATTGCACTCGGCAAATGCTGCAACCGTAAAGCAAATAAAACCAATGAAATTGCGCCAGCAATTCCAATACAGAGGATTGGATGTTTGAGAAGCGACAATATCGGTCATCCGCGTCGAATTCGCCAGTAGTACAACACTGACCACCGAAAGACCCATAGCAATTTCATAGCTAATCATCTGTGCAGACGAGCGCAAGCCACCTAAAAGAGAATACTTGTTGTTGGATGCCCAGCCTGCAAGCGTCAGCCCATATACGCCAATCGATGTAATCGCCAGAATGTAGAGAATCCCGACACTGACATCGGCAATTACTACACCACTGGCAAACGGCACCACAGCAATCGTCGTCAGTGCGGCAAAGAGGGAAATCATCGGAGCCAAGAGGTGGTAAAAACGGCTGGCAGCGGCTGGCGTGACATCTTCCTTGAAGAGAAGTTTCAGCACATCAGCAAAAGGCTGCAAAAGCCCAAACGGTCCAACGCGGTTCGGACCAATACGATGCTGAATCGCCGCAGCAATCCGACGCTCCGACCACACCGTGAGCACAACACCCAGAATGATGGTGGCAATCAAAGTAATGCCCAGCAAAATGCGCTGACCCAAGTCTAATGTGATAGTCGCCAGCAATGAGAATGCGAGAAGTTCCAGCGAATACTGCATATGAAAACAGATAGCGGTTATATCCTTGAATCAAAAATAATGCTCAACGCATCCAAGTCCTAAGTCATATCGTCCTGAATATCTTGCCGAAGTTCATTGCCCAGACGCCAAATCAGACTATGGATTTTACCGGGCAAGACTGTTTGCGAACTGCCCACAAGGTAGAGTTTATTGCCAAGTGAGCGAATTGCCAGCACACCATGTTCAAACTCTTTGGTTACCGTAAGCAGGTTATTGAATGCCGCAGCTTGACCCTGTTCCTTCACCCAGAAAATTTCGTCAGCAATGATGTCGGTGATACGGTTCAGGTCATGGGACTTGGTGGTTGCAAATTGAAGAATAGTGCCTTGCTCGGTCATGATGAGCGCATGGTCTAATCCATCGGATTCAATCATAGACCACAGGGTTTCTTTATGGCGCGCAAACTTAGCACGAAAGTCATCCGAGAGTGTTTCGGGTTCAGCGAGGCGTTTGGGCAGACCTTCCTTGACCAATTTCTGACGCTCAATGGACGATGCCGTAGCAGGCGCAGTAGAAGCGGTTGAGAACTTTGAAAGCAAATCTGGGCGTTCGCTGACCAAAGTCTGCAGAAGAGGACGGATAGAGAGCAGAATGCCCGAAATGCGAGTCGTCGCACATGCAGGATTGATGCGTATGCACATTGAAATGGTGCAGTATCCAAGCGGCTCTTGGCAGCGAGCGCGTTGCTGATATTTACTTGTGGGCTCGATTACGGCAAGAATATCAGCACGTGTAAATTTGGTGGGCGCTTGCTGCGATTCATTGATGAGAAAATCCCAGAAGAACTCTTGCAGATGTTTGAGTTCTTTGACATTTAATTTCCTAAGAATTGTGCCATAGACGCTTTCGTCAGAAGCAGAAGAAAGCAAACTATGTTTGATAGGATTGAGAGCGTCAAGTTGAGCGGTGGCTAATTGGCTCATAGTTTGATTGCAAATTAGAACATGTCAATACGCTTGGGAAAATAGTGTTTGAAGATGCTGCTGCACGCGCTCGAGTGCAAGGGCACGATGACTGATACGATTTTTTTCATCAATCGAGAGCTCGGCGAATGTCTTCGCAAGCAATGGCACTTCAAACACTGGGTCGTACCCAAAGCCACTCTCGCCGCGTGGCGCTGTTGTAATAACCCCAAGAATTTTGCCTTCAAAGATACGTTCAAAATAGGGCGAGCGATATTGATTTGCAAGATGAAAAACGCCGACGAGCGCCATCACAGTGCGAAAGACAGCCTGACGCTGACGAATGTTCTGCATGTCGCAGAGAAGCTTAGCAACATTTTCCGAATAGGTCGGCTGACGCCCAACTTCAGCCGCCGCATAGCGTGCCGAATACACGCCCGGCTTGCCGCCCAAAGCCTCGACTTCTAAGCCAGTGTCATCGGAGAGCACAAGCAAATTCGACAGACCTTGTGCTTGCAACGCATGAAAAATCTCTCTTGCTTTTTTGAGTGCATTGCCTTCAAGTGAGGGTTCTGTTTCTTCTACATCAGGTAGCTTAAAGCCTTGTCTTTCCAAGTCAGCAAGGCTATGAATGGAAAGCGGTGTCGAAAGTGAGTCAAGTTTGAGCGTGATTTCGCGTACCTTATCGAGGTTACGGGTTGCCAATGCCAGTGCAATACGGTCAGTATTGAATTTTGTCATGTTTATCCTTCCAAAGTTGAAATGCCGTGAGGGCTTCATGGCGCAAGAGTTGCTCGGTGGGCAGCATACGTTGAGTGGCTGGCAGAGCAAGCTCATGATAAAGTCGCTCGTCATCGAACCCAATGGCGGCGGCATCAGAGCGGGTATTGGCGTAATAAATTTTTTTGAGCCGTGCCCAGTAAATTGCCGCAAGGCACATCGGACAAGGCTCACAGGTACTGTAAATCTCACAGTCATGCAAATGAAAAACGCCCAAGTGCTGGCATGCCTTGCGAATAGCAACAACTTCAGCATGTGCCGTAGGGTCGTTGGTCGTAGTAACGAGGTTCGTGCCATGCGCGATGATGTTACCATCTCTAACAATCACGGCGGCAAAGGGTCCGCCTCTATTCTGCTGCACATTTTCTATGGAAAGCGAAATGGCAAGACGCATGAAGTCGGGGTTCATGGGAATCTCCGCACAGAAGGGCACTCTAAAAGATGCAGCATGTCCCGCACGGCAGTGGTCATTCCCACCAATGCCGCACGAGCTACAATCGCATGACCGATACTGACCTCTTCAATTACGTCGGAAAGTGAGCTGAAGGCAATGATGTTGCGGTAATTTAGCCCATGCCCTGCAACCACGCGTAAGCCAAGTGTGCGCCCCAACTCTGCCGCACGACGCAGGCGCAAAAGCTCATGCTCAATTTCACAGGCATCAGTGAGGCGGGAAAACTTACCCGTGTGCAATTCAATAAACGATGCTCCAAGTTTCTTTGAAAGTTCAACGGCAAAAGGCTCTGGCTCAATGAAAAGTGATGTGGGAATCGAGTGCGAAGCTAATTCGGCGATGAAAGGTTCAAGCAAGGCAAAATGCTTTTTGACATCTAATCCACCTTCTGTGGTCAGTTCTTCACGCTTTTCAGGCACAAGTGTAACAAGGTCAGGCTTGGTATCGATGGCAATGCGTTTCATTTCTTCTGTGGCAGCCATCTCAAGGTCGAGTTTAGTCTTGAGTGTCTCGCGCAGTCGACGCAAGTCGCTGTCACGAATATGCCGACGGTCTTCACGCAAGTGGCAGACAATGCCTGAAGCCCCTGCAAGTTCAGCAAGTACAGCCGCATAGACAGGGTCGGGTTCAGTTTCTGCGCGTGCATTGCGAAGCGTGGCAATATGATCGACATTCACCGCCAGTCTCATGAACAAAAGAAGTTTAGGTTGAATAAGGTAATCCTTGATGTTTGCTATTCATTACGGAGCAGAAGAGAAATTGCGTTTGAACGATTTCATTGCCTCGCATTGAACCAGAGTGCTGCTACCGTTAAGCACTTTTGGAATTTCCTCGTAGAGCTCTGGTGTCGTTGGAATCAAGTTGCAGATAGCCTTAAGCACACGCTCGGCTTTAACTTTCGCCTCGCCGGTCAATGTGTGAGCTGGTAAGCGAGAAACATCGTCTAACTGTTTTTGCACAAGCTCATAGAGAGCGGGAATTTCCAAACTGTTATTGACAATTGCACCAAGCAATTTTTCCATCTTGGAGAGACGAGAAAGTTCGGCATCACGCGCTGTCAGGGCATCAAGCTCATCAAACGCTTCAGGGTAAAATGTGTAGAGATACGGACGCGATTCGCGCAGTGCATACAGCAGCATGCGTGCGTCATCAAGATCTAACGGGTCGAAGCAAAAGGTGCGGTCAGTGTAGAGAAGCAGTCTGACCCCGTTAGACGGTAGCATGATGGTCTTTTCCACCTCTACGCTGCCATCGAGCCTTTTTTGAGGAACAAGACCTGGAAAATGCTTGGCAAATCGTGTTTTGGCTTCGGAGGCTTCCCACTTCTGTTCACTATACATCTGTTTTGTGTGTAGATTTAGTTTGAAGACATTAGCGCAAAATTTACGCATTTGAATCTATACAGCACACAGAAAAATGTAGATGCAGAAAATCTGCACAGAGTTGCCCGCACTGACGGCGCAAGTGCGTAGATTTGTGTTTTCAAAGAGGCATACATACCATGAGCTTAGACGAACATTATGCAGAATTTCTCAAAGGCATTGAGCAATACAATACTGCCATGTTTTTCGAGTGCCACGATACTTGGGAAGAAATCTGGCATGAGATTTACGGGAGCGATAAAAAATTTTTGCACGGCTTAATTCAAGTTGCTATTGCGCTGTATCACCTAACGAATCGCAATCCCAAAGGGGCGCGCTCAATGTTTGCCAAAGCCTTTGCGAAGTTGGAACGCTATCAGCCTGCCTATCGTGGAGTAGCCGTAGCAGAGTTAATGCGTCATATCCAAACGCATTGCATGCCAGTCATTGAGCAAATGGAGCGCGGTGAAGCCGTCAAGCTCACCGAGCAGATGCTACCAAAGATTTATCTTCAGCAGTAAGCCATGTCACTAAAAATCTACAATAGCTTAACACGCCAAAAGGAAATCTTTACACCGTTGGTGCCGGGGCATGTGGGCATCTATGTGTGCGGACCGACGGTCTATGGGCATTCGCATATTGGTCATGCCAAAAGTTATGTGTCGTTCGATGTAGTCGTGCGCTGGCTGCGGCACTTGGGCTACAAGGTCAAGTACGTGCAGAACATCACAGATGTGGGGCATCTGACCGACAATGCCGATGAAGGCGAAGACAAAATTGCCCAACAAGCCCGACGCGAGCGCTTGGAGCCAATGGAAATTGCTCAAGCCTATACTCGCTCGTTTTATGAAGACATGGATGCGCTGGGGGTGTTGCGTCCCAATATCGCTCCAACCGCTTCGGGGCACATTCCCGAACAGATTGAACTGATTAAAACCTTGCTGGCAAAGGGCTATGCCTACGAAGTCAATGGCAGTGTGTATTTTGACGTCAGTGCCTTTGCAGGCTACGGCAAACTCTCGGGAAGAACCAAGCCAGAGGAGTTAGAAGCAGGAACACGGGTTGCCGTTCGCAGTGAAAAACGAAATCCAAGCGACTTTGCGCTCTGGAAGAAAGCAGAGCCGAATCACATCATGAAATGGCCTTCGCCATGGGGACTCGGATATCCGGGCTGGCATATTGAATGCTCGGCAATGTCCATGAAATACCTTGGTGAAACCTTTGACATTCATGGCGGCGGCTTGGAAAATCAATTCCCACATCACGAATGCGAAATTGCTCAGTCGGAAGCCGCCACAGGCAAGCCCTTCGTGCGCTACTGGATGCACAACAACATGGTAACTGTCAACGGTGTCAAGATGGGCAAATCGCTGGGCAATTTTACCACAATAAAAGATGTGCTAAAGAATTTTAAGTCCACTGTGCTGCGCTTTTTCATTTTGCAATCGCACTACCGCTCGACACTGGATTTTTCAGACAGCGCCCTGCAAGCCGCAAAAGCGGGGTGGGAAAAATTGCAAGAAACTTACATGCGCCTGCAACAAGCCCCAGAAGGCAAAGGCACAATTGAATTGCAAAAGTTCGAGCAGCAATTTTGCCAAGCGATGAATGATGATTTTAACTCGCCACTGGCAATTGCTACACTGTTTGACCTCTCAAGAGAAATCAACTCACGGCTGGCAAACGAAGGGCTGACCAAAGAAGCAAAAGAAACTGCCATACAATTTTTCAACACCTACGCTCATGAGGTGTTAGGCATCTTAAGTGCAGACACAACAAGTAACGAGACTACCGCACTACACGATGTACTGCAAAAAGTCATGGAGCTTGTGCTTGAAGTGCGTCAAGGCGCTCGAGCAAGAAAAGATTTTACGACCAGCGACCTCATTCGCGACAGGCTCAAGGCGGCAGGCGTGGAAGTCAAAGATACCAAAGATGGTGCAACATGGCGCCTTAGCCGCTAAGAATCTCACACCGCCCAATGCCTTGAGAAAGGCTTGTAGAAGTTGGCAAGGAGCATAAAAATCGTTATACTTGCCATTCTATGTCGTGTTGACAAATGGATGTATAGGTGTTGCAGCACGGTTTCGCACTTGTCCTTTGTCACTATAGTACAGAACACAGATGTTTGCGCACTTTTTTGTCATTCCGAGCAAAGCGAGGAATCCATATCTAATGCGGATTCTACACTCTGCTGCGCGCTCTTCAGAATGACGGCGCATCTGCCAAGACACCAGAAGCATAATCGGTTCAAGTCGTATCCTTGTCAGAGCGTGCATTCACCTAATTCTAATTGTCAACACAACCTAATCTTAAAAACAATCGAACTACAAGCTACTATGTCAAAGGTTTGCTTAATCACGGGCAAAAAACCGTTGTATGGCAATACGGTCTCGCACGCAAACAATCACCGCAGAACGCGCTTTGAGCCCAATCTGCAAGAGAAGCGGATTTGGTTAGAGGATGAAAAACGTTGGGTGCGAGTTCGGCTCTCGGCTAAAGCCCTGCGAACACTCTCGAAAAAGGGGACTGCGCTACTATCCAAAGCCCTCAAAGCGCGCTGAGCACTGAAGAATGGCTTGCGGCAACGGCGCTGCTGTGCTGTCTGTAAAGTAACTAAGAGAGAGCCAAGATGACACCAAGAAAAAAAGTTACGATTTATACAGATGGTGCATGCAGTGGCAATCCGGGCAAAGGCGGCTGGGGTGCTGTATTGCTCTATGCAGATAAGCGCCTTGAGCTCTCTGGCTTCGAAGCGAAAGCCACCAACAACCAAATGGAGTTGCTTGCCGCCATCAAAGCTCTCGAAGCCTTGAAAGAACCCTGCACGGTCGACTTATACAGCGATTCTGCGTATCTTGTCAATGCCTTTGAGCAAGGGTGGATAGAGGCATGGCAAAGAAACGGGTGGAAAACTTCTGCCAAAAAACCTGTGCTAAACCAAGACCTGTGGAAACGCTTAGTAGAGCTTGTTACCACGCATGATGTGCGTTTCCACAAAGTAAAGGGGCATAGCGATAACGAGCACAACAACCGATGCGACTTTCTGGCAACCGAAGCCATTCGTTCAGCAGACTTGGGTGCGGAGTAAAAAACCGGTGCCGCAACTTAAACTTTTTTCGCAGGCTTTCAAGTTCATTGTAAGCACGTGCGCCAAGCAAGCTATCCAAAGGTAGTGAGCAGTAAGGAGTAACAGTATGCCTGACGACATTGACAAAGACACCGCGGCCTCGGAAGATTCCGAGAACATGCCAGAGAACTTAACCCCATTGCCTGCCACCAGTGACCCGATGGCAGGGATGTTCCCCAAAAAAGGTCGCGGTCTTGGTGCACTCATCTTCGTAACACTTGTCTCTGGGTTGTTTGGATATGCCGCTCTACTAGCAAATTTGCCAAGAGAGCGCCCTGACGCCGAGCCTTTACCGCCATCTGTTCGTGCACGCCTGTCTGGATTGCCACTCAACGCAAACGTGCTGGCTTATCTTGGCTTGAAAGAAATTCGTCAGTCGGAATTTTGGCAGAACTTCGTGCCTGATTCTCTAAAAGAGAAATTGCTGGCTGATACCAGTAGCCCTGTCGGTCGCTTTGCCAGCCTGATGCAATTTAATTTTGCTCAAGATGTCGATACCGCTATCTATGCAGAGGTCAATCGCTACGGTGAAGTGAATGTCTCGCTCACCATTTTGATTGGGCGATTCAATGCGGCACGGCTCAAGCAACTGGCAGCCCGCGCACTCGATAGCATTCGCTCCGCAGAGCACATTGGCTACCAACTCGAACCGACACTGTGGTATGCAAGGGTCAGTGAACATGAACTTGTGCTGTCAAGTCATGCTGATGCTCTGGCGAACTACTTGCAACCAAAGGCAGACTTCTGGGCAACCGATTCCACCATGACCCCACTGATTGAACGAGTGCAGTATAAATCTCACTTTTGGTTAGCCTTGGGGTCGGCACGATGGGCATTTGGTGCCATGCGCGGACTCACCAGTGGCAACCAAGACATGCAGGGCATGGGTAACATTCGCAACATTCGTCAATTAGTGCTCTCGCTCAAACTTACCGACGGCATTGAAGGGCAATCTGAATGGATTTATGACAACCGTGCCGCCGCTTTCTTTGCGGGCGGGCTAATCGGCATCACGCTTTGGGTAACGAAAAACTTCAGCCAGCGCCAAAGTGAAAGCGTCAAGAAATTGGTCGGCACAATTGACTTCAAGCAAAATCTGGAAGCCTTGATGTTCCATGCCGTCTTACCAAAAACATTGTTGGAGGAATTAAGACAAACTAAACAAAACTTATAATCAATCTTCAATCCAAAACTACTGCGCAAAAAATGAGAGGCATCATTTCACGACCATCGCTCATACTCTTCAGCTTGCTCTACATGGTGGGCTGTGCGGCTAAACCGAATGACACCATCCTGAAAGAAGGTGATGTCGCCCCAGATTTCACGCTCAAAGCTGATGATGGACGCAGCATCACACTTTCCGAATGCAGGGGCAAAAATGTGGTGCTCTTTTTCTACCCCAAAGATGAAACGCCGGGCTGCACGAAGGAAGCCTGCGCATTTCGCGATACATATGAGGAATTCAAGTCGGCAGGCATAGAAGTGTATGGCATTAGCGTCGACAATGTGCAGTCGCATCAAGCTTTTAAGAAAAAAGAAAATCTGAACTTTACACTGCTCTCCGATGAGACGAAAGAGGTCTCAAAAAAGTATGGTGTGTTGGGCACGATGGGCTTTTCGCAGCGAGTAACTTTTCTAATCGGCAAGGATGGCATCATCAAGAAAATTTTCAAGGACGTCAAGCCAGAACTGCATGCAAAAGAAGTACTGGAAATTGCAAGGTCCATATAATCCACCAAGCGTGCGTAGCGCACTCAAGTCTAATGCCAGCATCTTTTGAACAAGAACCCAAAGGCTTGACAGGGAATAGGTCGCAAGTGGGCAAAATCACTGAGGTGTGTTGACAAATGAAGGCGTAGCTTGCTGCACTGTTTTGCACTTGTCTTTTGTCATTCCGAACGTCGGCGAGGAATCCACTTGTGGATGCTTCACTTCGCTACGCTTGGTTTAGCATGACGGTGTATCTGCAAGACACTGGGAATCGGTTCAATTCGTATCCTTTTTTGAGCGTGCATTCACTCAACTTTAATTGTCAACATAACCAGCGAGCGGCATTACTTGTGCAACGGTTCATTCCATGAAAAAAATCATCATCTCGAATGGGGAGCTGAAGCTCATTGAGGCGCCCTTACCTGAACTGCATGACAATGAAGTCGAAATTGAAGTCAAGGCGGCTGGGGTGAATTTTGCTGATGTCAAAATCCGAAAAGGGTATGAAGCACAGCCAGATATTCCCAAACCGGGGTTTGGCTATGAAGTGGCAGGTATTGTCACGCGCACAGGGCGTGATGCACACCGCTTTGCTGTTGGTGAAAGAGTCTTTGGCGTCTCGCACTACGGTGGCGGATATGCCGAGCGCGTGGTTATGCCAGAGTTTAATGTGTTTCGCTTGCCGCTGTATATGAGCTTTGAAGAGGGCGCTGGGTTCCCTATTGCATTTCAAACTGCTTATCATTTGCTGAAGACGGCGGCGTGCATCAAAGCAGGAGAAACTGTCCTCATTCATGCCGCAGGTGGCGCAACGGGCACTGCACTGGTGCAACTGGCTAAACTCTTTGGCTGCCGCGTGGTTGCACTCTCAAGTTCAGATGAAAAGTTAAAACGCGTGGCTACTTTGGGCGCCGACTTCACGCTCAATGCAACATTACCTGATTTGCATGAACGCTTGATGCAGTTGGTGCCCGAAGGATTCAATGCGATTTTTGATGGCAACGCAGGACCGAACTTTGCAAAAAACTTTGCACATCTGACAATGTGCGGTAAGGTCGTGTTGTTTGGCAATAGTGCAGGTATGCCACCGCCGTTCGACCCCTACACACTTGTCTATCGCTCAATGCAGATGATTGGCTTCTCCATGCGCGCCATCACGGCCGACCCTGAACTGTATGCAAAAACCTACGAGCAGCTATTAGCGTGGCGTAAAGAAGGTAAGTGGAACGTACAAATCGGTCATCGCTTCCCGTTAGCCGAGGCGATGAAAGCCCATGAACTGCTTGAATTGCGCCAGAACTACGGCAAAATTATCTTGACTGTACCCTAATCACATAAGGCTCGACAAGTCGTGTGCTCCATATAACAAAAAAGCCTCAGAGAAAGAGGTCTGAGGCTTTTTCGTTTCTTTTTCAAGAAGCACTTCAAATTCACAATGCTTTTTATCGCCAAATTGGCAAGCAAAGTTTTGTGGCGCTTCGTGGCTGCAGACAAAGTGCAACCAATTTGTAATCTACTTCTCGTTGTCATAGTTGCCCCGACGCTTTGAAAGAGCGCGAAACAAAAATGTTCGTATTGAAAGTTAATAAAGGATTTGAAAAAAAAAAGGTTGAACTACAAACCTTTGCTGCCTAACAAGGCACGAACTTTCTCAAGGTCATCAGGCGTATCCACAGCATGTGAGTCCATGGTAGTCAAGATACACTGGATATGGTAGCCATTCTCTAAAAGCCGCAATTGTTCAAGTCCCTCAATCTTCTCAAGCATAGAAGGTCGCAAGCGCCGGAAAGCCAGCAGCGTCTCACGCGTATAAGCATAGACGCCAATATGCTTGTAAAACTTGGCACGTGGCACCTCATGGCGCAAATATGGAATCTGACTGCGTGAAAAGTATAGTGCATAGCCCTTTGTGTTGAGTGTAACTTTCACAACGCTGGGGTTGGCAAGGAGTGTCGTGTCAGTTACGGCTTTCACAAGCGTAGCACAATGCGGAGGATTAGGCTGAAGCATGGGCGCAATGGCAAGGTCAATCATCTTCGGATGAATCAGCGGTTCATCGCCTTGCACATTCACAATGATGTCCGCATCAAGCATGTGAGCAAGAAATGCCACACGGTCGGAGCCCGACGCCAGCCGCTTGGGCGTCAGCTCAACACGGCAGCCAAAAGGGGAAACCGCTTTAACAATTTTTTTGTCATCTGTGGCAAGAATTACCTCATCCGCAAGGCGGGCTTGCTTGGCACGCAGGTAGGTATGCACGACTAATGGCTTACCAGCAAGATTAGCAAGCATTTTTTCAGGCAAGCGAGTCGAACCCAATCGAGCAGGGATGACAATAACGACTTTGCATCTCATGATGAAGACTCCAGCAGAAGTGTAACAGGACCATCATTGACGAGCTCGACTTGCATGGCTGCACCAAACACTCCGGTCTGAATGTTCAAGCTGGAATGTGCGCGAAGCCAAGCAACAAAATGCTCATAAAGCCTCTGGGCATGTTCAGGATGTGCGGCATCCGTAAAACTGGGGCGGTTGCCCTTGCGTACATCTGCGTAGAGTGTGAATTGCGACACGACCAATATACCTCCATCGACATCCACAACCGAGAGATTCATTTTGCCTGCAGCATCATCAAAAATCCGCAGAGCCAGCGTTTTGCGGGCAAGATATTCAGCATCCTTTTCTGAATCGGTGTGCGTAATGCCAAGCAAGACCAGCAACCCCTGCTCAATGCATCCGACCTGCTGAGCATGCACCGTTACAGAGGCATGGTGCACCCGTTGAATCAAAGCTCTCATCACTCTATGCGAAAGCCGCCTTTGCGACAAAAAGCAATAAATTTTTGTAAGTGTGTTTTTTCAGAATCAGGCACGGAGCGAAGTGCACGCATAAGCGCATCGGCGAGCGTGTGTGCATCACGGTCAGAGATGACATGACCATCGTTGGAAAAATAGCTACGTTCCCACTCCTCGGAAGGGGCATCGAGCGGCACCCAGCCGTGGGCTTGAGCAAGTAGAAGCGTCTCTTCCCAATGATGATTTGAAAAGTAGAAGCGGTCGGAGTTCTGCACCAAATCAATTGCCATTTGTCATCGTCGCTGTCTCTGCCGAAGAATGGCGCGCTCGTCTAACTCTTCAACCAAATAGCCTTTCTCGTCATAACGCTTGACGAGAATTTTTTCGCCGAGGCGATAGGTATTGACCTCTTCGAGTTTGCCGTCATCAGAGTAAATCCACTCTTCGCCATCAAGCAAGTCATCTTTGTAGGTGTGGCTGACCTTCATCGTGCCAGTGGCAGTGTAGCGGCGAGCGTCGCCCATGCGCGCGCCATCGACATAGCGCACCTCTGATTCCAAAGCACCATTGCTGTGGTAAGTGCGCTTCATGCCATGAAGTCGCCCATCGGCATTGACGGAGACTTCCTCACGCAAACGCCCATTCGGATGATAGAAATAATACTTGATGATGGAAAGAAGCGTGTCACTACGGTAAGTAGCCTGCGACTGAATTTTGCCAGATTCATAAAACTCATAAGCTGTGCCATGGCGCAATCCTTGACGAAAGCGGAATTCGGATTTGAGCTGTCCGCCATCATAATACTCTCGCCGCACGCTATCGATTCGCCCGTTAATGTAGTATTCTTCGACGCGAATTTGCCCTTGTTCGGTGTATTCACGGAAAAATCCATACGGTGTATTGCCCACATAGCTCATCTCAGCACGAAGTTTGCCGCTTGGATAGTAGAGCTTCTTGACTGTTGTATCATGGGCAAAGGCAATGTGACAGGCAGATACAAGCAGGATTGTGAGGAAAAGTGTTCTCATGCGTAGCCAGTCTTTATTCACTTTGGGAAATCACCTTCGGGACTTTGAAAAATCGGTCTTGAAAATCTGGCGCATTTTGAAGTGCCGCTTCATTTGAAAGGGATTCGGTAAGCGTATCGTCTCGTAAGACATTGACACGCTCGTTGATATTTTGAAGCGGTTCAACGTTCGATGTATCAAGCTCATTGAGCTTTTCAACATAGGTAAGAATAGTGTTGAGTTCAGCCGTAAGTTTTTCTTTCTCGGCTTCGGAAAAAGAAAGCTTGGCAAGCGCCGCAATATACTCTACATCTTGCTTAGAGACGGCCATTTGCTTTGATAAATTTTTTCAAAAAGTTACGATTTCTACGCCTTTGCAAAAAATGCTTAAGCCTGTAAGCGTATGAAAATATATCCATTCGGTGATGCCGCATTGGTCATCGAGTTTGGCAAAGAGACTTCGCCAGAGATACGCCAGCGCATGAGGACTGTGATGGCGCAGTTGCAGACTTCGCCGTTCAAGGGCTTTATTGAAGCCATTCCAGCTCTGACAAAACTGACCGTGCTATACGACCTGCAGCAAACCACTTACCTTGAAGCAGAAATGCACGTCTCAAAATTGCTGAAGATGTCTTCAGCGACAAAGCCATGCGCGGGACGCACTGTAGAAATTCCTGTCTGCTATGCCGAAGCCTTTGCCCCAGACCTCAAGGCCCTTGCCGCATATCTCAACCTAAGCGTGCAGGATGTCATAGACTTGCACACGCAACCGCTCTATGAAGTCGCCATGATTGGCTTTGTGCCTGCGTTTCCTTACTTGGTTGGATTGCCAGAGCAACTTTATGCCCCGCGCCATGCCTCGCCGCGTCTGGCCGTGCCTGCTGGTTCCGTTGGAGTGGCAGGAAGACAGACGGGGATTTATCCTTTGGAAACACCGGGCGGATGGCAGTTGATTGGACGCACACCCATCAAACTTTTTCGCCCTGATGCAGAGCCGCCTACCGTCCTGCAAAGTGGTGACATGGTCAAGTTTTATCCGATTTCAGAGCGAGAGTTTTTTGAATATGCGCAAAAGTCGCCATGAGCATGGAAGTGCAAGATGCTGGGCTGCTTACGACGGTACAAGACTTAGGGCGGTGGGGCATGCAGCATTTGGGCATTGCACCCACAGGCGCAATGGATACCTGTGCATCTACACTGGCAAATTGGTTAGTTGGTAACGACACCACCGCCGCCGTGCTGGAAATGACCCTCGTTGGGGCAACACTGAAGTTTGAGGCGGACGCACTCATTGCACTCTGCGGAGGAAAATTCTCGGCAACGGTCGATGGGCAACCTATGCCACTCTGGCGACCAGTTTGGGTGCGTGCTGGCAGTCAACTTGCATGCGGTAGAGCAGAAGCAGGAGCGCGGTTATACTTGGCTGTATCGGGCGGTATTGATGTGCCTAAAGTGATGAAAAGTCGTAGCACGAATTTAACCGCTCGCTTTGGAGGTATGGAAGGACGCGCTTTGCAACGGGGCGATAAGCTTAGCATCGGAGAAAGCACGCCACAAGCAAAAAAGCTAATCGCCGCGCTGAAAGCCCAAAGCAAGGAAAAAGCCATCACAACAACCCCATTTTTCATAAGCCCAACGATATGCCCCATTCCAACATCGCCACTTGTGGTGCGGGTGCTACTGACAGAGCAGTTCAAGCTACTGAAGCCTGAAAGTCAGGCACAATTTTTTCAATCGCCTTTCACGGTATCGGCACACTCAAACCGAATGGGCTATCGCTTGAGCGGCAAACCGTTAGAGTTTCAGCACTACGAAGAACAGCTGTCAGCAGGCACCGTCAACGGTGCGGTTCAATTGCCGCCGAACGGTCAGCCCATTATCTTGCTCTCGGACCGGCAAACGGTCGGCGGCTATCCTATCATTGCAGTTGTGGCAAGTGTAGATTTGCCAAAAGTGGCGCAAGCAAATATCCATAGCCAAATTTATTTTCAGGCAATTGCTTTGCAGGAAGCCCAAGAGCTCTATCGCGCCCAACAGCGCGCCATGCGGCTCTGCAAAGCTCATCTTGAGTGGAAACTTAACAGCATGTTGCTATGACCACAATCGACCTCAATGCCGACATGGGCGAAAGTTTTGGCGCCTACACCATGGGCAATGATGAAGCCTTGCTGGATGTAGTCTCTTCTGCCAACATTGCCTGCGGCTTTCATGCGGGAGACCCAGCCACCATGCGCAAAACCGTTCGACTGGCTTTGGAGAAACATGTTGCCATCGGCGCACATCCAAGTTTGCCAGATTTGATGGGCTTCGGCAGGCGTCTGATGGAAATTACCGCTGACGAGGCTTACGACTTAGTGCTCTATCAAGTGGGCGCACTCCATGCGTTTGTGAGAGCAGAAGGCGGTCAGCTTACCCATGTCAAGCCACATGGCGCACTCTACACGCTGGCAGCAAAACAGCGCACCATTGCCGATGCAATTGCAAGGGCGGTCGCAAAATTTGACGATAGCCTCACGCTGGTAGGACTTTCGGGAAGCGAACTGATTAAAGCAGGCAAAGCAATCGGTTTAAAGACCGCAAACGAAGCCTTTGCTGACCGCACCTACCAACCTGACGGTTCTCTGACTTCACGCAAACAGCCTAACGCCTTAATTTCCAACGCTGATGATGCGGCACGTCAAGCCGTAAAGCTTGCTTGTGAAGGAACTGTGTTCACTTTGCAAGGGGAACGCATTTGCATTGAGGCAGATACAATCTGCATTCATGGTGATAGTCCCAATGCGCTGGAGCTGGCGCGCAAAATCCGTGAGGCACTCACCGAAGCTGGGGTAAAAATTGCACCTTTGAACATGCGCCACAGTCTTGCCGTCAAAGCCTAACAACCGCAATGGCTCACCGTGAAAAAAGTGCAATCTGGGGTGCAGCATTTCTGATGGCAACGTCAGCAATTGGACCGGGATTTCTGACGCAGACCGCATTTTTTACAGAAAGCATCAAAGCCAGTTTTGGTTTTGTCATACTCATCTCGGTGCTGATTGATGTCGTGGCGCAGTTGAACATTTGGCGCGTTATTGCCATTACAGAACTCCATGCACAAGAGATTGCAAATCGAGTGCTGTTCGGACTTGGCGCGCTGCTCACGCTGCTTATCGGTGTGGGCGGCTTTGCTTTCAATGTGGGCAATGTGGCAGGCGCAGGACTCGGCATAAATGTGCTGTTTGACTTAGACCCGAAGAGTGGTGCACTGCTTAGTGCTGCAGTCGCAATTGGCATTTTTCTCTTTAGAGAGATGGGCAGGGCAATTGATGTGTTCGTTCAACTCTTCGGTGCAATTCTCATTCTGCTAACACTCTACATTGCCTTTGCCGCAAAACCGCCGCTGGCGGAAGTGGCGCTCAAGACAGTTCTGCCCGATAAAATTGATGTGCTTGCAATTCTGACACTGGTTGGAGGCACAGTTGGCGGATACATCACTTTTGCAGGTGGACATCGATTGCTGGATGCAGGCATTGCAAGCAAAGCTGCACTGCCTCAAGTGGAGCAGAGTGCCGTGTCAGGGATTCTCGTCACGGCGCTCATGCGAAGTGTGCTCTTTCTGGCGGCAATTGGAATTGTCGCACAAGGGATGACATTGGATAAGGGCAATCCTGCGGCGTCAGTATTTGAGTTAGCGGCAGGTAAAGTGGGCTACAAGTTCTTCGGCGTGGTGCTATGGGCGGCGGCGCTCACCTCCATCGTGGGGTCGGCTTACACAACTGTGTCATTTCTTGAAACCTTGTCTCCACTTCTAAGCAAGCATCGCAAAGGGTTGATTGTGGGGTTTATTGTGCTCTCTACGGCAGTTTTTGTGAGCATTGGGAAGCCTGTGAAAATTTTGATTGCGGCTGGTGCACTCAATGGGGTAATTTTGCCACTATCGTTAGGTGTGATGATTGCGGCGGCGTATCGGGCGAGTCTTGTCGGGGACTACAAGCATCCAACTTGGCTGGCAGTGTCTGGCGTGCTGGTTGTGGTTCTCATGTCGATTATGAGCGTGTATTCAATTGTGACCGAGGTGCAAAAGTTATTCTGATGATGTGAGGTGTGGAATTGAAAAACGATGAGACAGTTGCGCAAGTGCAAAGGCGGTGTGTGGCAAATCTTTAGCATGAAGAGACAGGGCAAGGCGAGAAAGGTCATCAAGGGTATCCACATCATACCAGCGGCGCAAGGTAAAGAGTCGTGCATGGAGTGGCACAATTTGTTTGAGTGTGGCGCGGTAGGTGTCAGTGGAACTGTATGGCACGTGCTGGAAGACCTCTGGAAAGAAGCGGTTCATGCCGAGCAGGTAGTACCCGCCGTCGTCGGTGGCGCCAAGGCAGAGAGCGTTTTGTGAAAGACGCAAGGTGTCGAAAGCAGTCGAGATGTAGCTCAGGGGCAAATCTGGCGAGTCGGTGCCAATGATAACCACTCGCTGAAAGCCGTCGCAAAATACCTCTTGAAATGCTTTGCTCATGCGTTCGCCTAAATCCTTGCCATGCTGCATGCGTAGCGTAAGGGGGAGCGCCTTCAAGTCAGTTTCTAAGGGCTGACCGGTGCCGAGCATGCCAGCGACATAGCCAAAAATTTTCACATCTGGCAGTATGATAACCTTTGCAAAAGTATCTTTCACAAAAGCTGTATAAAGCCGTGCCGCATCCGATGCGGCAAGCGGTGGAGTCAGTCGAGTTTTGACTCTGCCTGCTTCGGGCCACTTGAAAAACACAAGGAGTGCGGATGTGGACACAGGCATTCATGTTTAAAAAGTTCAGCCAAAAAGTAGAAAAGTTTTGTAAATTAACGGCCTTTCAAAAAAGAAAGGCACGGTAGAACCGTGGCTGTAACGCTACTAAACCAATACCTACACGTGTTATATGTCAAAATCTGCAGTTTCAGAAACAAAAAGAGACAAGAAGGCAAGGGCGTCACATTCACCTGCGCCGCCTGCCGAAGAAAAAGCCTTAATTCCAGAGCCCTACCGTGATGTGGTAGCGCTCCTCACGCTGGCTGTGCTGCTGATTTTATTCTTCTGGGAAGCCCTCTTTGGCGGTAAAACTTTTCTGACGCCTGACAATACTGCTTCGTTGAGCCTAAAAACATTTGTGGACGAGGCAAAGGAACAAGGGGTTTTTCCGCAGTGGATTCCATATGTGTTCAGCGGGATGCCCTCATATGGCTCTCTTTTTGCAACAGGGGAGCGCACCTTTGATTTTCTCAATGAACTGTGGTCAAGACTGCTTCAGGTGATTACCTTGCCTTCAAGCAATGATGTTTCGGACTGGGCAATTGTGTATTTCTTCATTTACGGTGCAGGTATTTATACACTCTTGCGAATCAAGAAGGCGTTGCCGTTAGCGGCAATGGTGGGTGCACTTGGGGCAACATTTGCAACGCTTTCGCTGGTGTGGATTACCGTTGGGCACAATACCAAGATGGTGGCGATTTCTATGCTGCCTTTTACGCTGGTGTTTTTAGAAAGACTGCGTGAAGAGCAAGATTGGAAAAAAAATGTATTCAACTTGGCGGCGTTGGCGTTTGTGCTCAATGTGCAACTGCGTTCCACGCATGTACAGATGGTGTATTACGCCTACCTTGCCGTCGGCGTGTATTTTCTGTTTGAGCTGATTTCAACGCTGGTGCGCAAAGAATCGGTGCAACCGTGGTTGCGTAGCGTAGGGGGCTTTGTGATTGCGGTCATCATTGGCGCGTCCATGTCAGCCGATACCTACCTGTCGGTTGCTGAATACACGCCTCACTCCATTCGTGGCGCAGCCAGTATTACCGAGTCCGCACCGGAGTTGCTCTTGCCCGGCACAGCTGAAAAGAAAAAGCCTGTGGGAACAGGATTGGATTATGACTATGCCACGAACTGGTCGTTTGGAGTAAGCGAAGTGCTGACATTTTTTATCCCATACTACTACGGCTACGGCAACAATACCTACTGGGGACCGCAACCCTTTACAGCCTGTCCGCAGTTTTTCGGAGCGACGATTGTTGTATTAGCCTTAGTGGGCTTGATATACTACCGCCGAGACCACTTTGTGCAAGCGCTGGGCGTGATTGGCACATTAGCCTTGCTCATTTCGTTCGGCAAGTATTTGCCGCTGCTGTATGACCCGCTGTTTTACTTTTTCCCGTTCTTCAACAAGTTTCGTGCGCCGTCGATGATTCTCATTTTGCTGCAAACTTCTGCCTGTATTTTAGCAGGCTACGGCATAAAAGCCATCTACGATTTGCGGCAGCATCAACCTGAAGCGCCCATGAAAGTGTTCCGATACAGTACGGTTGCAGCGGTGGTGCTATTAGTGACGGCAATAATGGGCGTTTCGGGATGTGAGCAGAGCTATGTCAAGGAGTATGCGGCAAGTCCACGCGGACAGATGTTGGTCAAGCAAAATCCCGGTATTCCCAATGTGGTCAAGCGCGTCATTGACCAGGAAAAGATTTTCGAGAAAACGAAAAATGATTTGATTCTGTCGCTACTCTTTGTCAGTGCAGTATTTGTCGGTGGCTATTTCTTTGCGCGTCGGCGAATGCCATCAGCACTGTTTGTGCCGCTGGTGGTTACGGCGGTTACGCTGGATTTATGGCGCACCAGTGCTGAGTTGCTCAAAGAGCTTAAAGAAGAAGAGGCACAGAAGAGTTTCTTTGAAAAACCTGACTTTGTTGAATTTTTGGAAAAAGACAAGTCCAAATTCCGCATCAATCCGCATGACTTTGGCAAAGAGGCAAACTGGCTGGCATACTTCAAGTTGGAAAGTGTCGGTGGCTATCAAGGTGCAAAATTGCGCCTGTATCAGGACCTAATTGAAACCGTGGGGCTGGGTTCTACAGAGACGCCGTTTTTCTTCACCAATCCCGTGATGCTGGACTTGCTCAATGTCAAGTATATGGTATGCGGTGTGCCTTACACGGTCGTAGGGTTCAAACCTGCTTTCAATGGCAGTGCGTTTGTCTTGGAGCGTGAAAATCCAACACCGCGCCTGTGGTTTGTAAGGCAAGTCGAGAAAGCCAACCGAGTCGAGATTTTGAAACACATTATTGCACAGTCGTTCAACCCGCGTGAGAAAGCCTATGTTGAAGAAGATGTTCCGCCGCTTGGCACCGTAGACAGCACCAACATGGCTCAAGCCGAAATTACAAGCTACGGCATTCAAGATATTCGCATCAAAGCCACGGCGCCAAGCGACCAGTTTCTCTTCATCAGTGAAATCTACTATCCTGCATGGAAGTGCTACATCGATGGACAGGAGACCAAAATTTACAAAACAAACTATGCCTTCCG
>Ga0308419_1000099_pt1 | contig 71016 bp, 57 predicted proteins | sample HotsprSampleMS50_FD_203674 | JGI IMG/M metagenome (GOLD analysis project Ga0308419, IMG submission 203674) | Hot spring phototrophic mat microbial communities from Mushroom Spring, Yellowstone National Park, Wyoming, United States - 20090730_MS50 ... | reverse complement strand
GATGGAGCCACGGCATTGACGTTAATCCCATGCTGGCGGGTTTCCTGTGCCAGCACCTGCACCAGCACATCTAGGCCGCCCTTGCTCACAGTATACTCGGCCAGGTTGGCCGTGGGCTGGCGGGGGCTGCGACTGCTGACAAACACCAGCTGCCCATACGCCTGCTTGAGCATAATTGGCAAGACAAACCGTGCCACCAGGAACGCAGCGCTCAGGTTGAGGTTGAGCATAGCATACCATGCCTGTGGATCAAGTTCCGCCACCGGCACGCCCCCGCTAAAACCGCCAGTCAGGTGGGCCACCACATCAATCCGCCCGGTCTGGTCATAGATACGCTGCACCATCTGCACAACAGCATCGGGATCGGTCAGATCGGTAGGCAGTAATAACGTCCTGTCGGGTGCCAGGCCGAGCGTCGTCGCGGTCTGATCAAGTTCGTCCTGTTTGCGCGCGGTGAGTGCCAGCAGACAGCCATCGTTAGCAAAAACGCGCACCACTGCTGGCCCTAATCCCCCCGTCGCGCCATTGATGAGAACAACGCGGTCTTGCAGGTCGAACATAGTCTCGATCCTTTCTATAATCACATAGCAAGCCTCTCGCAAAGGGACAGCGGAGTCCCGGCTTGAGGCAGACGGTTCCACCAGAGTCTCGGCTTCAGTGATGACTCTGCTGCTTCACCACCGATGGATGATTACTCATAGTGCTTCAGCGCAGCCGCAATACCCGCCTGCAAACTCCCATACGTCATGATACCACTCAAGTCGGCCCCCAGATGCACAAGCGTCTGCGCAATCTGGGGCTGAATACCAGTGAGCATCACCCGCGCTCCCAGCAACTTCACCGCCTGGGCTGCCCGAATGAACGCCTGTGCCACCTGGGTATCTACCACCGCTACGCCCGTAATATCGATAATAACCAGATGCGAGTGGTGCCGTGCTATCCCCTCTAGCAACGTCTCCATCACCATAGCGGCCCGCAGGCTGTCGATGGTGCCGATCAAAGGCATGATCACCACCTTATCCGAAATTGGGATCAGCGGTGTCGAAAGTTCCCGCAGGGCCTCACGCTGGATGTCGATGATCTGCTGCTGGAGCGCGGCCCGTTCGGCCTCGGCCTGGTACTGGGCAGTCAGATCACGCACAATGCCCACTACCAGCTCAGGCTGCCCGGTCTGGTCTGGAATAATAAAAGCGGACAACTGACCAGGAAAGGTACTGCCATCCTTGCGTCGATAGTTCAACACGCCACTCCAGCTACCTATCTGCGTACTATTGGCAATCAAAGTGCGGATATACTCCGGATCTTCGGCAAATACGTCGGGTACCTGGAGCGCCGCGAATTCGTGTGCCTGGTAGCCCAGCAATGTCTGATAAGCTGCATTGGTAAATCGAAAGTGCGCGTCTGGTAGGTCAGCAATAGCAAAACCATCAATGGCCCGTTCAACCAGCAGCTTGAAGAGGCGTGCATCCTCCTCCTGCTGCTTGCGAGCGGTAATATCTTGCCAGGAGCCAACCATTTCGATTGGATTGCCCTGTTCATCGCGGATGAGGCGCAACTGGTCGTGAATCCAGCGATAGGAACCATCTTTCATCTGAAAACGATATTCGAGGGTATGCTCTCCATACTCAAAGATACGGGACAGATCGGCAAACACACGGGGGGCATCATTGGGGTGGATATGTCGAGCCCAGAACTGCGAGTCAGCGGTGAAATCCTGGGGTGCATAGCCCAAAAGATGAGAGACATTCTCACTGACATAGGTGATGCCAGAGTCACCGTTGCCACCGCTTACCCGGCAACGAAACAGCACGACTGGACTGGCAGCCAGCAACTGCCGTAGGTCTTCTTCCTGCCGTTTGCGCTCGGTAATGTCGGTATGCACCCCAATGATGCGTACAGGATTGCCAGACCCATCGTTGGCCACAATGTTGGCACGGGCGAGGATGTATTTCCACTCCCCGGTCTTGCTACGCATGCGAAATTGTTCCATATAGGTCGCCTGGTGACCGGCGATAAAGGCTTGCATTGCCTGCATCACTCGCGACAGATCATCGGGATGCACAAGACGCTCAAACGTATTGATGGTTTCTGGCAGTTCACCCGGTTCGTAGCCCACTATCTCCAGGCAGTGCGGGGTGAAAGTGACGGTGCCAGACGGAAGATCCCAATCCCATAGACCATCCTGGCTTGCCTCCAGCGCCAGTTGTAATTGTTCCTGGTGCCGGGTTTGCTGGGCACGCTCTTGCTCCAACTGGGCGATGCGCTGCCGATAATGGGTATGTTCCTGCTCCAACTGGGCGATGCGCTGGCGCAGGTTATCAAGTTCAGCCATAAGGTTCGATTGTGTTTCGTTATGAGATAACATAGGAGCCTTTCGATAGAGTGGTCGTTATGGAGATGAACAGACAAGATCCCCAATTATACTCAAATTTTCGGCCACCGTGAGCCGACCACGCTCCTGGAGCGCTTGCTCGCGAGCATCACAGCACATACGATCCGCATCTCATGGTACCAGCAACTCCAGGATAGCAGCACGACTGCGCCGGTCATAGCACGCCGAAATCCCAACTGAAGCCAGTCTACGCCTGGCGTCCCGAGTTCAGTCAGGACTCCGGTACTCCCCGACCCGGGTAACCTGTAATAAGACAGCTTCTTAGTATATTATCATCAAAAAAATCTTTTCTCGCAAGGAAGAGGATGACGGTATAATGCAGGCTGTTCAAGCATAACCAGGGAGGAACCCTCGATGGATCTCTCACACCTCCAACCGGTCATTGCCGCATTGCATGCCACACCGCAGCGGCTGGTATATGAGTTCAGCGGCGCAGGTAGTCTGGCGCTGTGGTGGCTGCACAGCGTGGCAGGCTCTTCGCGCACGGTACTGGAAGCAACCGACCGGTATACCGCCCGTTCGCTGAGCGACCTGCTCGGCCATATGCCCACCAGATTCGTCGCCGCAACCACTGCGTCCGCCATGAGTCGGCAGGCCTACCGGCGAGCACTGGTTCTGCGTGACGACCATGTGCCCGTACTGGGCGTGGCATGTACGGCCAGTATTGCCACCGACCGCCCCAAACGCGGCGACCATCGCGGCGTGGTGGCAACCTGCGATGATCAGCGGCTAACACTCTACTCCCTCACCCTGGTGAAGGGCCACCGTGATCGTCTGGCAGAAGAGACACTGGTCAGCCAGATGGTCATACATGCTATTGGAGTGGCATGGGGCCTTGATCCGGCACCAGCGCTGGATGATCTCAGCGCAGACGATACATTGACCACAAGCTGGTCGCGTCCTGGCACGCTCGAAATGGTGGCGCAGTTACTGGCGGGAGAGGTAACAACAGTGACTGTGTATGCGGATGGGCATTGTGTGGCGAATGAACCGGTCAGTGGCGCGTTACTTTCCGGCTCGTTCAACCCGCTGCATAGCGGGCACATTCAACTGGCAGAGACGGCAGCCAGGCGGCTTGGCCTACCTGCCCTGTTCGAGCTACCGGTGATCAACGCCGATAAGGGCAGTCTGGCGCTGGAAGAAATTCTGCGGCGCCTTACCCAATTTTATGGCCAGCACACGGTGGTTCTCTCGCGTGCACCGCTGTTCCGTAACAAGGCCGACCTTTTTCCGGGCAGCGTGTTTGTGATTGGCTACGATACGGCCATCCGGCTGCTCGCACCGCACTACTACGGCGGTGCGGAGGCGATGGATGCAGCGCTGGCCGCGATTCGCGCTGCCGGGTGTCGCTTTCTGGTGGCCGGACGTAGCGTTGAGGGGCGCTTTTACACGCTGGACGACGTGTCTGTCCCACCCGCCTACCAGGATCTCTTTCTCGCCCTGCCCGCCAGTGACTTCCGCGTCGATCTCTCCTCGACCGAACTACGGCAGCGAGCAGGTTGAGGAGAGGCAGCCGGTCAGCGCCGCAAGAAAAAGATGGCAACGACCTGGCGATTGCTGCTGACGCCACGCCCTACAATGCTCCACTGGCCATCAACATCAGTGGCCAGCGTGCGGAAGCCAACCAGAATGCCCCCATCAGCATCGGCGGTGGTCGTATAGGGCACTTCGCGTACCGAGCCATCGGGCAGATTGAGCCACATGCGAATGGTTTCACCGGGACGATAGCCCCGCGCTTCAAAGCCAAGGACAGTGCCGGGTCTACTCACTTCGGGAAAGGCGCGCCCAAAGGCAACCGGGATAGCCGGTGGGCAGCCACGGCCATCGCCTTCGGGTACTGGCCCGGTCGGGGGCACATTCGGCGGCAGGGGTGGCCGCAACTGACAGGGTGCGAGGACATCACCGAGCAAACCGAGCAACACGCGGTTGTCATGCAGCTCAAAGCGCGCCCGCTCAAAATATTGCACCGTGCGTTGTGTGCCATCCGGGAAGCGTTCAACACCCTCCTCGCTGATCGGATAACCAAACAAACGCATCCCGTTGTTCGTATCCCAGAATACCTTGAACAGGCCGCGCACACTGTGGCCAGTTTCGGCAAAGTAGCGGGCGCTGGCGGTGCTGGTAAAGGGGGCGACGCGCTGAAAAATGTCACCGCGCAAGCGAATATATTCCGTACCGAGCAACCCCAGGTCAATAACGGCCTGATTGTTCTCAACCCGCAGTTCAAAGCGGGCACGCTCAAAATATTGCACCAGTTTGCCATCGCTGCTCCGAATATATTCCTCGGTAATAGGATAACCAAAAATCGTAACCCCGCCGTTCCGCTCCCAGAAGGAACGAAAAGCCCCCCCAAGATAATGACCAGTTTGCGGAAAATAAAAATAGGTTAAGACCTGTGTCTGAGCACGGATCGGCACGGCTGGCAATCCACTCACGATGACCAGCATGAACATGCCCAGTGCCAATGTCCAGCGCTGCCGGCTTGAATACATAGGTTAGCTCCCTTTCAATCAGCAGATCCACCAGGGGAGTATGGTGTTTTTGATGGTTATGATACGAAATTGATCCGGTACTGTCAATGCAGGTGGGGATACAACGACCCTCTGCCAACGAATGAGCAGCGAAGAAACGAACAGGTCAGCTCGCCCCGGCCAATGCCACGAGGTACACGGTATTTTTCAGCCAGCAGCCGCAGGGAAGCCTGGAACGTCGGAACGTTCCACTGCTAAAATAGTGGGCTGCTGCAGGCGAAAAAGCGAGCTGAGGACATCACCGCATAACTCCTGGTACAATGAAACCCATCGAATGCACGAACGCACCAGGAGAAAGGCATCATGAGTATACCAATTATCAGCAATATTGATGGAGCACGGGCCAGCATTTTGCAGCGTGCGCCGTTGGAAGAAGACCAGGATACCGCCGAGAAAGTCGCCACCATTGTGCGCGATGTGCGTCAGCGCGGTGATACGGCACTCCGCGAGTGGACGCAACGACTGGATGGGGTGAGGCTAGAGCAGTTCAGGGTACCTGCCGGGCGCATGGCTGACGCCGCCGCTTCACTGGCACCCGACCTGCGGGCAGCGTTGCAACTGGCGGCCACCGAGCTCGAACACTTTCACCGCCATCAGGTGCGCAATACCTGGGTCGATGTCAACGCCGAGGGTTTGCTGGGGCAAATGATGGTACCGCTCAATCAGGTAGGTATCTATGTGCCGGGCGGAACCGCGCCGCTACCGTCCTCGTTGTTGCATGCCGCCATTCCAGCTCGTGTCGCTGGCGTGAGCGAATTGATTGTCTGCTCGCCACCGCAACGTGATAGCGGCCAGCCAGCCGATCTGATACTGGCCGCAGCGCATATCATTGGGGTGCAGCATGTTTTTGCGCTGGGCGGGGCGCAGGCAATTGCAGCGATGGCCTATGGTACCGCCAGCATCCCGCGTGTGGATAAGATTGTCGGGCCAGGCAACCAGTTCGTCACGATGGCGAAAAAGCTGGTCTTTGGCGCGGTGGGCATTGAGAGTCTGGCTGGCCCGACTGAGACGCTGATCATTGCCGACGCCAGCGCCAACCCGCGCTATGTCGCCGCCGATCTGCTGGCCCAGGCTGAACACATCCAGGCCAGTGCGATTTTGCTCACCCCCTCGTCCACGCTGGCTCGCGCCGTTCAAGCCGAGGTCGAGCGGCAACTGGCGGCCCTGCCAACGAGCAGCGCCCACAATGCCGCTGAAGCGATGACCCGGCGCGGCGGCATTGTGCTGGTGGACAATCTGGAGCAGGCCTTTGACCTGTCCAATGCCTATGGGCCGGAGCATCTCTGCCTGCTGATAGACAATCCGTGGGACTACGTGGGCCAGGTGCGCAACGCGGGCGGTATCTTCCTGGGCGAACGCTCCTTCGAGGTGCTGGGCGATTACGTCGCTGGCCCATCGCATATTATGCCCACCGATGGCACGGCACGTTTTGCCTCGCCGGTGAATGTCGATGATTTCCGCAAAGTTATTTCGCTGATCGGCCTGAACCAGACCGCGCTAGAGCGTATCGGCCCGGCAGCAGCACGACTGGCAGAGGCAGAGGGGCTGTTTGCGCATGCCGCTGCCGTGCGGGCGCGGCTGGCCGAGTAGCAAACCATGATCGTCGGGGCACCCACAAGGAGTGCCCGCAATGCACACCAATGCATGCCAATGCGAACAGCGCCCCCATTGCCCGCAATGACGGGCATTGCCCCGTATTGTTTCGCATTGCCCCGCAACGACCAGGCATGGCGATCATGACACTCGTTGTTGCGCAATGGATGGCAATGCGGGCACCCACAAGGGGTGCCCCTACGATCGGTGTATCGCAATGCACGCCAATGCATGCCAATGCGAACAGCGCCCCCATTGCCCGCAATGACGGGCATTGCCGCATTGCCGCGCATTGCCGCATCGCCGCGCATTGCCCCGCATTGCCTCGCAACGACCAGGCAGGGCGATCAGCGCCATCGTTGCATGGCAATGGATGGTAATGCAGGACAATCCAGGTGACCACCAGGGTCACTACCAGATCGAACACGAACAGCCCAAGTCCTGGTATAATGGTTAGTGAACCGGAGAAGCAGCTAAAAGTAAGGTTGTCGTGATGTTTGTGCAAAACTTTATTGGAATGTTGTTTCAGATCCTCTCCCTGCTTATCCTGGGGCGAGTGTTGCTCTCATGGATCGATCCGATGGGCAATATGCAAATTTCGCTGGTGCTGCGTGAACTGACTGAGCCGATCCTGGGGCCAATCCGTAGCATTATCCCCAGTATCGGTATGATTGATATTTCGCCCATCATCGCCATTCTGTTGCTCAATATGCTGGGTCGGCTGATTCTGGGTGCGCTGTAAGGTAGTACCTACACATTCTGCTGGTGTATGCGTTGAAAGGTGCAGGCACTGGTAGGCCACAGCTAATGTATGATCAAACAGAAACGCCCAGATCGTCGCCCACACGTTCTTTCGCTGATGGATACCAATCCACCAGTGCCGGCACAGAGGGGCGCGGATGGCCTGGGTACCAGTGCTGCCCGCCGTGAGCGACTGCAGATTATGCCTTCTGCCGGGCCGCATAACACGCTCTGGTATTATCCTCGTGTTACAGGGGGCTACCATGCGGTTGTCTGGAATGCGGCGTGGATCTATGTCGCTCGCTTTGTGCCGGTACTGGCGGTGAAGAATGCGATCTATCGATTGCTCGGTATGCGCGTTGGTGCGCATGTTTCGGTCGGCTTGATGGTTATGTTTGATATTTTTTTTCCCCAGGATATTACCCTCGGTGATAATTGCATTCTGGGTTATAACACCGTTGTGCTGTGCCATGAGTTTATGCGCCATGAGTGGCGGCGTGGGCCGGTCTGGATTGGCCGTGATGCCATGATCGGGGCTAATACCACCATTCTCCCCGGTGTTATTGTTGGTGAGGGCGCAACGGTGTCGGCAATGAGCCTGGTGAACCGTGATGTGCCAGCCGGGGCACTGGTGGGAGGCGTACCGATCCGTATGCTACGGGCGGCTGACAAGAGTGATGGAAGGTACTAGCAATGGACTATCTGCGTCAATCCATGCTGCGCATGGCGTTGCGGCGGCCACGGCTGACCTGGCGATTGCTCAAGGAGCATATCACCATCGAACGTGTTCTGCGCTGGACAATGGATTGTATCCTTCAACGCCCACTGCTCTTCTGGGCCTGTGTCGTGGCAAATGTCATCGGCGCAGTTGTGGGTGGGTTGTTCTGGTATGGCCCGATGCTGTGGACATCGCCATTGTGGGCTATGCCATTTATTCCAGACTGTCCGCTGGCAGCATTGCTGGCAAGTATTGCGCTGGCAGGTTTGCGAGCGCAGCGGCGCTGGGCGTGGTTCTATGCCCTGGTTGCGTTTGCCTGTATGAAATATGGTGCGTGGACAGTGGCATTCTGGCTGTGGCACTGGAGTAACGCTGGCACCATCGCGCCCGTTGAGGCCATGCTGTTTATTACCCATATTGGTCTGTTTATCGAGGGATTATTGTTCGTGCCTTACATTGGTGCGCTTACGCTTCCAAAACGACTGGCAGTCACTGGCTGGTTTGTACTCTCGATTATTGTGGATTACGGCCTGGGGTTTCATCCACCGCTCACCAGCCTGGTTCCGGTTCACTTTGTGTTCTGGCTGGCAACGGGATTGACAGTGTTGCTGGGCGTGGGCCTGATCCTCCTGCCCCGGCGAACCGCCGGGCCGCTACAATCGGCGGCAGGAATGCTGGCGGCGTTGTCCCGGTCAGTCAAGCAATGAACACAATATCGGCCTTCAAGCCCACGTCCAATCGGTTCTTACTGACCACCGTCTTTCTCTCTGGTGTCGGTACACTCGGTGTCGAGATGGTGATGCCGCGATTGCTGGCACCGTTTTTTGGTACTTCGCAGCCGATCTGGGCTGTCGTGATCGGTATGACGCTGATCTATCTGGCGGCTGGCTATCGGCTCGGCGGGCTTCTGGCTGACCGGTACCCTGATGAACGCCTCCTCTATCGATTGATCGCCTGGGCCGGCTTTCTGTGCGGGGTAATTCCGCTGATCGCCCGGCCAATACTGGGTGTTGCCCAGCAATCGCTGCGTAGCGTGGCTGCCGGTAGCTTTCTTGCGGCGCTGATCAGTGTGGTATTGCTCTTTGCTGCACCGGTTATCCTGATGGCGATGGTTGGCCCCTTTGCGATTCGCATTCAGATCCACCGCCTCAACGAGGGTATCGCCGCAGCCGGCCGTACCGTCGGGTCGATTTCGGCACTCTCAACCCTCGGCTCAATCGTTGGTACCTTCCTGACCGTGTTTGTCTTTATTCCAACCATTGGTACCGAGCGAACGATCTATCTGTTTGCTGGATTTTTGCTGGCGCTGGGCATTATTGGCCTCCGTGATCTGCGGTATGGGCTGCTGCTGCTGGTTGTGATGGGGTTGGCAGTGTACACACGTAATGTCTCGCCGACAATCAAAGCTGCTGACTGTTATCGTTGCACGCTCATTGCCGAAAGCGAGTCGCGCTATAACTATATCCAGGTGGCCGAACAGACGATCACCTTTGACGATGGTACCGTCGATCCGCGCATAGTACTGATCCTGAACGAGGGTCAGGCGATTCATTCCAGTTATCGTACCCGGTTTCGGCAAACCAATGATGCGATAGATCTGCTAACGGGCGGTGGGCCGTGGGACTATTTCGCCGTGGCACCCTATGTGTATCCCGACCGCGACCCCGCGTCGATTACGAGCATGGCGATGCTTGGTTCGGCTGCTGGCACTATTCCCAAGCAATTCCTGGCGATTTATGGAGCTGATACACACATTGATAGCGTCGAGATCGATCCACGTATTAGCGCCATAGGTTGGCAATATTTTGATATGGAAGCTGGCGATCCACGCTATCCACATTATGCTGTGCATACCCAGGATGCGCGCTACTGGCTGGCAACTACAACCGATACGTATGATGTGATCGGCATGGATGCCTATCATCAGCCCTATATTCCTTTTCACCTGACAACGGTTGAGTTTTTTGAAGAAGTCAAAGCGCGGCTGACCACCGATGGCGTAGCGGTTGTGAACGCCGGTCGTCCCCCCAGTGGTGACGATCGCTTGCCCAATGCACTGGCTTCAACGATGCTGGCCGTTTTTCCGCAGGTGTTTGTGATCCATACACCGAGTGGGGCTAGTTCGATCCTGATCGGCGTGCGGCGACCTGTGGGTGACGGGCTGGCTCATTTTGAGGCCAATGCCGCCCAGATGCGTATCCCGGCCTTGCTGGTGGTGATGAACTGGGCACTCCACTATGGCAGCGAACCTATGCGCGAATTTATGCCTGATCAGGCGCGGTTCAAGCCGTTTACCGATGATCATGCGCCGGTGGAGATGCTTATTGACACGATGATGTTGAGTGAGGCGCAACATATGCTGCGCTGATGGTCTCAACACGCAGCGTGTATGGATATGGCTGTCGTGTACTATTTCAGCCACCTGGCCTGGCAAGTCATAGCCGGTTACATCGATAGTGCAATGCACCTCTACCGTATCCACCAGTTCGGGCACCCTCTCAGGGACATGCAAGACAATCAGCAGATGGGGATGCGCACCAGACGCCGTCTTGCCAGTACATCCTTCGGAGCACCTTGCCCCATTTTTGATGCACAACTGGCCCACCCGGCCAGGCTGGTCAGTCAGAGTCGTTCGCGTCGATCTATCGTTGGGTTCCAGGTTCCAGGTCAGGGCGACGTTAACGTCCCGTTCATCTGGCTGTACCGTGGGCATAAATGACTCGGCTCCAGTGGGCAACAGTGACCTCCGTGGCCGTGCCAGCCCGCGCAACCCTGGCCCACGACGTCCGTCGCCAGGCAGTCTTTGATCTGGCCTGGGCCTCAAGTTGATACCGGTACCTTATAATTGGTTCAGGGAATACCCGGACACTCGGATACCGACCATGGAACGCAATCCATGGTAGACTATGTACATTTGGCACTGAAGTTGTTGCAAAGAGGAGCCCGCTATGACCAGTATGCTACGCGACGAACTGGTTGCATTGACCAGCGACTTGATACGGTTCCGTAGTACCGCAGATCGCCCTGATCAACTGGCAGCCGTGATGGACTACGTTGCACGGTATCTTGAATCAATTCCTGGCCTGTGCATTCACCGCTCCGTGAGCAACGACAAGCCAGCCATTGTGGCAACCTTGTACGAGACGCATACGCCTGCGTTGATGCTGAATGGGCACCTGGATGTGGTAATGGCACGCCCGGAACAGTTTGAGCCAGAGGTACGCAATGGACGTATCTATGGCCGTGCCAGCCAGGACATGAAGGGTAGCGTGGCGGTGCTGCTACGGCTGCTGAAGGATCTGGCGGGACGCGAGGTACGCCCAGACCTGGGGGTGCAGTTTGTGGCCGATGAGGAGATCGGTGGCGAGCATGGTACCGGGCGGTTACTGGCGGAGGGTTGGCGCTGTGCCTGTTTTATTGCACTGGAGCCAACTGATATGGGGATATGCCATGCACACAAAGGCGCGCTGTGGATTGATGTGCAACTGCCGGGGGTGCCTGCACATGGTTCGCTCCCCTGGAAAGGGCGGAACCCGATACTGGCCTTTTATGCCGGGCTAGAAACGTTGTTGCGGCGCTTTCCACCAGTCGAAAATGCGGCATGGTGTACCACGGTGACGCCGACCATGATCCAGACCGGTGCTGGCGCGCCCAATCAGATCCCATCTGTACTCCAGTTTACCCTGGATGTACGACACATTCCCACCGACTCATCTGAGATGATCCTGGATCAGGTGCGATCGGCCTTTCCTACTGCTAATTATGTAAAGTACCGCTATGCCACGCCACTGGCTACCAGTCCCGATGAGCCGGCGATCCAGCGGCTGGCCGAAGTGAATCGCCAGGTGCGTGGGCAAGCGACGCGCTTCTATAGCGAACACTACAGCACCGACGCCCGCTTTTATGGCGCGGCAGGCATCCCTGCGGTCTGCTTCGGGCCGGTTGGGGCTGGCTTGCACTCGGATGAGGAGTGGGTGGAGATCGCTAGCTTGACCCAACTCTATGAGGTCTTATGGCGTTATATAGGTGATGGATAGAAAGATGTTCAAAGTCGTGTATGTTGTATTATTTACAGACTATTCCCGGACTAGGGCCACTGGCCTGGCAGGAAGTGCAACAACGCCTGAGTACGAGCGATACCGAGGGTCTCTCCGACTCGTCCAGCATCCGTTTTGTGCCCGGTCGCAACGACATTGTACTGCTGCGCTATGCTGGTAATCCACGCGCCCTGTTGAACTTGCGCGTGAGTGAAGATGTGTTCGCGGTGACTGTGCGTGCCTTTCATGTTGTGTCGGACGAGCGCGGGTTACGCCAGATGTATGCCGCCACCCGTGAGACACGAGCGGTGGGCGATGCGCTGACGGCATGGAAAAAAGCACTGAATACGCGCCGTGTGCCCTCTACTTTTCGTATGGTGGTGCGTGCCGTCGGATCGCATCGCTTCACGCGGCGGCAGATCGGGCAAGCCGTGGCGGATGCGATCAAGGCCGGCTGGCCGGGGCGCTGGCGACAGGTGGACGAAGATGCGGATGTGGAGATCTGGGCCACGCTGCTCGAACACGAGTTGCTGTGTGGTTTGCGGCTGTCGAGTGTGGATATGCGCCAGCGCGGCACGAAGACGCATTTGCCGGCCGCGTTGCGCCCTGCGCTGGCGGCAGCTATGGTCATGCTGACAGAACCAGAACCAGACGATGTCTTTCTCGATCCGCTGGCCGGGACGGGAACACTGCTGGTTGAACGCGCCGCAGCCGGGCCATTTCGTGAACTGTATGGCAGTGACATCAATACCGATGCCGTCAGGGCGATGCTGGTGAATACCCGCAAAATCCATGGGCAAGTTACCTGTGAACGCTGGGACGCACGCCACCTGCCGCTGCCAGACGCAAGTGTGGACAAGATAGCGATGAATATGCCGTTTGGCAAGCAGGTTGCGCCAGACGCCGACCTGCCAGTGCTGTACCGTGAGATACTGGCCGAGGTGCAACGGGTGCTACGTCCTGGCGGGCGCCTGGTGGTGCTGGTGGGTGATGCGCGGATGCTCAACGCCGCCCGTACTGCGGCTGCCCGTCAATTACGCCCTGGCCAGCGCCAGCGCGTTGAGGTGCTGGGCATGGGCGTGACTATCTGTATTTTTGATCGCTAAGACAGGGTACAGGGTACAGGGTACAGGAGTCCGAGCCAACTAGCCTGGTCATCTGGTACCTGGTACCTGTCACCTGTCACCTTTTGAAATCTGGTCTAAAAAAGGAAAGCAATGGATCAATTTAACGCCTATATCAATACACATCAGGAACGATTTCTGGAAGAACTTTTTCAATTGCTGCGCATTCCATCGGTTGCCGCGCAGGGGCGTGGCATTATCGAGGCAGCAACGATTGTCCGTGAACGATTGGAGCGCCTGGGTGCCAGCGTACGGCTGATCAGTACCAATGGCGGCGCACCAGTGGTGTATGGCGTGATTGGCACCGGGCCACGCACGCTGCTGATTTATGATCACTATGACGTACAGCCGGCCGAGCCGTTTGAATTGTGGACGACCCCGGCCTTTGAGCCGACGATTCGCGACGGCAAAATCTATGCGCGTGGGGTTTCGGACAACAAGGGCAACCTGATGCTGCGTATCCAGGCGATCGAGGCCTGGCTTGCAACGCAGGGCAACTTGCCACTGAAGATCGTGTTTGTCATTGAGGGCGAAGAGGAGGTCAGTTCGGGCACATTGCGCGTTTTCTGCCGTGAGCATGCCGATCTCTTGGACGCCGATGGCTGTCTGTGGGAGACAGGTGGTGTCGATATTGACGAGCGACCAACGGTGCATTGTGGGGCCAAAGGTATCCAGTATGTTGAACTGGTGGCACGTGGTGCCGCGCATGATCTGCATTCGGCCAATGCACCGATCGTGCCTAATCCCGCCTGGCGATTGACCTGGGCGCTGGCAACACTGAAGGCACCCGACGAACATATTCTTATTCCCGGCTTCTATGACCACATCCGGCCCCCCGGTGCTGCCGATCTGCGAGCGCTCGATCAGATCCCGGATACCGATGCAGCGCTACTGGCCGACTATGGCATTCCGGCCTTTCTGCATGGAGTGCGTGGGGTAGAGCGTCTGCGTCGCTATCTGTTTGAGCCGACATGCACCATCTGTGGGCTAGTATCGGGCTATACTGGCGAGGGGTCAAAAACGGTTTTGCCCCACCAGGCCCGCGCCAAAATCGATTTTCGTCTGGTTCCCGATATGACTCCGGAAGAGGTGCTGCACCAGTTGCGCACGCATCTGGATGCGCAGGGCTATGCGGATATTGAAATGATCGACCTGGGTGGCGAGCGGCCAGCACGCAGTGATCTCAATGCAGCGGTGGTTCGTGCTGTCATGAGTTCGGCCGAGGCAGTCTATGGTGTACCGCCGATTGTCTACCCAACGATGGCCGGCACTGGCCCGATGTATCCGCTCTGTCAGGCATTCAATACCCCTGTAACCAGTGGTGTCGGCTGCGGGTATCACGGTGCTCTGATCCATGCGCCGAACGAGAACGCTCGCCTGGTGGATTACTGGCAGGCAATGCGCTGGATGGGCGCGTTTATTCCGGCGTTTGCGTCTATGTAGTTGCCCCGGTTTGTACGATTTACGTAGGATGGCTATGACCCGCTTCTGCTAAAGCGGAATGTTTCTTCAAAACGCTGTTACACCAACAAGGAAATGGCCCATGGATCACACCAAAGCTCCCCGCCGCATTGCCATAGCCTGTCAGGGTGGCGGGAGTCATACCGCGTTTACGGCGGGTGCCTTGAAAGGTATTCTCAAGAGCAATCCGCAACAATATGAAATTATAGCCTTAAGCGGCACATCGGGCGGCGCTATCTGTGCGCTTCTGACCTGGGCCAACCTGCTAACCGGTGACCGCAACGTTGCGATTAGCGTCCTGGATGCCTTCTGGAATGATACATCTGCCCATTTCTTCTACGACATGCTGCTGAATAACTGGGTCGTATTGGGATCACGCCTGCGGGATGTCGTCACCATGCCAGCCGTGAATCCCTACTTCTACCCACCCTGGGGCCAGGTGCGTCTCCAGCTCTTGATTGAAAAATATGTTGACTTTGCTCAGATCCCACGCCTGGTGACCGCCACTAGCCCCGATCTGCTGATCAGTGCAGTTGATGTCCTTTCGGGTGAATTTAAGGTTTTTCGCAATACCGCTGTGAATGCCGAGGTCGTGCTGGCTTCAGCCGCGCTGCCCACGTTGTTCAGGGCTGTCCACACTGGTGGTGGCGTCTATTGGGATGGTCTCTTCTCCCAAAATCCCCCCATCCGGGAGTTTATCGCTGGTCAACCCGATAGTCAGCACAAGCCAGACGAGATCTGGATTATTCAGATCAATCCGCAGCGGCGACCGGAAGAACCAATGTCGGTGCAAGATATTCAAGATCGGCGCAATGAGTTATCTGGTAATCTGGCGCTCAACCAGGAAATTTATTTTATTGAACGCATTAATCAATTTCTGGCCGAAGGGATACTCACCAGCCCCCGCTACAAACCCATTACAGTACGGCGATTACTGATGACCCGCGAACTTGATTACGCCTCAAAATTAGATCGCAATCCATCATTTATTCAAGATTTGATAGCCGATGGTGAGGCAACAGCGAAAACATTTCTGGCAGAACATGAATAGCGTAGGCCCATAGACATAGCAACCCGACGTCCTGGCCGCCGGTTGGATGATACCCTGACTGAAGCCGGGAATCGGCTGTATCACGTCGCCTCAACAGCTACGGACTTCGATAGGGGAATTAACGATGATAGATCTCAATGACGATTTCTACAAATCACTGCTCGATAATCTGTCCGACGGGATTTATTTTGTCGATTGCCAGCGCAAAATCATCTACTGGAACAAAGGTGCCGAACGTATCTCAGGGTTTTGTGCAGATGAAGTGCAGGGCAGTTATTGCTGGGACAATATCCTCAAACACATTAATGAGCAGGGACTGATGCTGTGTCACTCCATCTGTCCTCTGGCCGCTACCATTCTCGATGGACAGCCACGTGAAGCATCGGTCTATCTCCACCATAAAGATGGTCATCGTGTACCGGTGCTGGTGCGCACTGCGCCCTTGTATGATGTCCACAGAGACATCATCGGGGCGATTGAGATTTTCAGCGACAATACGCTGCAATCAATGATCACGCAACGTGTCTCTGAACTGGAGAAGCTGGCATTGCTTGATCCGCTGACCCAGCTGGCTAACCGACGCTATATCGAGATGAATTTACATTCACGCTTAGAGGAGTTACGCCGCTATCAATGGCCCTTTGGTATCCTCTTTCTTGATATTGATCATTTCAAGTTGATTAATGATACCTATGGACATGCGATGGGAGATGAGATATTACGTATGGTGGCGCGTACATTTACGGCCAACATGCGCACATCTGATATTGTTGGGCGCTGGGGCGGAGAAGAATTTGTGGCGATTGTGCGGAATATTGATTACCAGAATCTGTACAATTTTGCCGAGCGTCTACGCATCCTGGTAGCCGAATCGCATCTGATCAAAGAATCGGCGGTTATTCAGGTTACTATCTCGATTGGTGGTACACTGGCTTGTGCTGACGATACCGTCGAGTCGTTGCTGCAACGCGCCGATCAGCTGATGTATCAGAGCAAGACAGCCGGCCGCAATCGGGTGACACTCGCTCCATCCTGATCCATACGAGCATAGTAGCCTGCTGACGCCCAATGTGCTGGCTAAAGCACCAGGCGTTCCTCTTACAACAGCGCTGATCGAACGCTCACAACATCACCTCGCAAATGGAGAAAGCACAGGCTATGAAATCAGTCATTGAATTTTTGAGGGAAGTTTTTAACGAATGGAGTGAAGACAAGGTACCCCGGCTGGCGGCTGCCCTGGCTTTCTATACCCTGTTCTCACTCGCGCCGCTGCTGATTATTGTGGTCGCAATTGCCGGGATGGTCTTTGGTGAAGATGCCGCTGCCGGTGCGTTGAGCAATCAGATCGGGGATATTGTTGGCGAGAGTAGTGCCGAGTTGATCGAAACAGCGATTGCTAATGCTGGCGCGCCAGGGGCCGGCATTCTGCCCACGATCCTGGGTGTCGTGACCTTACTGTCTGGTGCTACTGGTGTGTTTACGCAACTGCAGGACTCTCTGAATACCATCTGGAACGTCCGGCCACAACCGGGACAGCCGATGATGACCGTTGTTCGACAACGGTTGCTGGCCTTTGTGATGGTGCTACTCATCGGGTTGTTACTGATCGTCTCGCTGATTGCCAGTACAGTTCTGGCCAGTGTCATGAATTTTATTGGTGATGAGTTACCCTACTCTCCCCTGCTGATAAACATCGTTAATAATATTTTTTTGTTTCTGCTCGGTACGGTGTTGTTTGCTACCATATTTAAGATTCTGCCCGATGTAAAAATTGCCTGGAGTGAAGTCTGGTTAGGAGCGGCTGTGTCCGCTCTCTTGTTTGCCCTTGGTCGTTACCTGATTGGCAGCTTTCTGGTCACGGGGATCGGCTCGATCTATGGTGCTGCCGGTTCGCTGGCCATCACGTTGCTCTGGGTCTACTATTCGGGGTTGATCCTGTTCCTCGGAGCGGAATTTACCCAGGTCTATGCCCGCCGCTACGGTACCGGTATTATTCCAACGGAACGGGCGGTGGCTATGACCGACGAGACGCGTGCCCGACAGGGCATTCCGCGCACGGAGTATGTTCGGTCAATGGCCGAAAAACAGGAACGCCATTCATAGCCTGCCTGTGTCAGGTATGCTATGGATCCTGCCTGTGATACAGGCAGGAAGCGCTCGATATGATGCTGCATGCATCATGATGGGGGAACGACTTCCGTCATTTTACCGTGTCCCAAACGATGCTCGTCGTTCCGCCGAAAACCCGTTTCTGTCCGCCGCTGCGTGGCGGGTAGGGAAGAGTGTGTGGGGCTTTGCCCCACACACTCCCCTTTTTCAGACACTGCTAAGGCAGAAACGACAGGAGGTTTCAATGTCTACACAGCCAGAGCAGTACATATAGCGCCTTACCTCGTTCCACGCACAAACACGTTAGGCCAGGCCTTAAAGCGCGTAAAGAACGAGTCGCGCCGCACTTCGACCCCCTGCTCCACAATGGCTCGATACACGACAATATCGCGCCCATTCCGTGCGACATCGCTCTGATAGATCGTACCCCGTGGCTGGCCGGGATCATCGATATACACTGGCGTGGCTGGCGCGGGAACCTCGTTGCTAACGTATGGCCCATCCAGCACCACCTCGCGACCTGGATTGGTGCCATAGAGTCGCACCGCCAGTATTTGATTCACCTCATCTACCGTGGTTTCCATCAGCAGCCAGTTGCCGGTATCGTTCACAAACTTGAGATCATTCACGCCCGTATAGATCGTGGCATCCATGCCTGCTCCATCGCCATACGGCCCGAAGGCAAAGCGATCATACCAACTAATGTAGAAGGGATGAGCATAGCGCTCGGTAATCGGCAGACCAGCCCAGAATGCAGCCCGGAAGATAGTCGTTGAGTTCTGGCAGATCCCTCCGCCCCATTCGAGTTGGGTGCGATTGCCAATAATCGCATAACCTTCCACAAAACCATTGGCGGCATTGATGTCCCCCACCTGAGCATTGAAGGAAAACTCCTCATCGGGCGCGATCAAGATGCCGTCGGTACGGGTGGCACCCATCTTGATGTTCGTAATGCGATACTGGGCCGAGCCAGCAAAACTACTGTAGCCCTCGGCCAGCAGTTGCGTAATGCCCAGATCACCCAGATTCTCAGCAGTAACTCGCGGGTGTAGCTCCTCAAAGGGCAGCGCCACCACCCGATTGGAGCGTCGGCGCTCCTGAAGCGCTGTGTGGATAAGATGCGCAGCCTCATCCTGGATCAAGCGCCAGCCCTGCTGGCCCTCCTCGACTATATACACCCCGCCATTCCCAAAGCGCACGCGTGGCTCACGCTTGTCACTATCGGTCATCTGCGCCAGATCCGCCACAGCACGGGACAGGCGTTCCGGGTCAATCTCCACCGCCAGTTCCGCACCAACCGGATGAATGTGCAGCAACGCGGCGATCGACTCGGGATGCCATGTCCAGTTAGCCTCACCACGGGTCATCAGCAACGGACTGCTGAGGAAGATCTCGGCTTGCTGCTGTGCAGCCTGGAGTGCGACATCGTTGATCGTTGGTGCCAGGGAACGGCTGCGTAGCTCAACATGCTGCGGGGTCAGCGTCTGCAGTGCCAGTACCAGATCGTGGGCACTCTCATCAATCAACAACTGGCGGCCAGGCTGGCCAGGCATACCCAGAATCTTGCCAGCAGTGACACGTAAGGCCGCATCACGGGGTGGCGCTTCAATCGCCGGTGCCAGGGACTGCAAATAGGCTTGCAGGCGGGCCTGGTCGATCGTCAGACGTGGCGCAACATCCATACCGTGCTGCCAGAGAATCCACTGTTCACGCAGGCGGTTCAGCACATGACCGCGCCGACCGATCTGCAGAATCTGAGCTGCCACTGCATGGGTGTCAAAGACTACCCCCAGTTGCGACAGCGAAGGCTGCCAGCTCTGATCTTCAAAGGTCAACGTAACAGGCTCATGCAGGAAGTCGGCATAGCGCGCCGTCAATCCATCACGGATCATCTTCTCGTTGGCACCGCCCAGCGGCATACCTTGCACCATAATGTTGGGCAAAGCTTGACCGCGATAGTAGAGCGCCACCGCATAGGGGATGCATGTCACCACCAGGGTGATGATCACCAGTACCCGCACTACAAAGCGGAGGGGTGAAAAACGGTGCTGCTGTGCCAGTTGTCGGGCACGTCGCCGCTCATTTAAGCGCTGACGAGCGGGCGAAACTGAAACCGGGAGCCTATCCACCTTTGCCATATCTGTCAAGGTTGGCGTATGCAACACTGGACGCACAGATGTAGACGAACGTGGTCTTGCGACTGCGACAGGGTGTCTATGCGTTGCCGCCCCGTTGCCGGCACGGCGACGGCTGATCGGCCCATACTCTTGAAAGTAGTCGTTGATCGACATTGCCTACCTGGGTCACTGAAGTATCTGGTGGAACTATTGTACACCGCTCTGGTGTCTAATTCAAGCTGTATACCTGATTGTCATGCTATCTTAATCAAGCATAAAGATACGACGCGAATATAGTACTACAATCTAACCTTGCCCAGATCGGCTTCCAAGCGCTTCACCACCGTACGTAACACTTTAATGCGCGCAAAGCGCTTGTCCTCGGCCTCAATGATCGTCCACGGAGCGGCCAGTGTTGATGTGCGCAATAACATCTCATCGGTGGCCTGCTCATAAGCATCCCACTTCTCGCGGTTGCGCCAGTCTTCCTCGGTCAGTTTCCAGGTTTTGTAAGGTACACTCTGCCGCTCTTCAAAGCGACGCAACTGCTCCTCCGGGCTGATATGCAGCCAGAACTTGCACATAATCGTCCCAAATGCAATCAACTGGCGCTCAAACTCGTTAATCTCGGCATAGGCACGTTGCCACTCGTTGGTATGGGCAAAACCTTCAATGCGTTCGACCAGTACTCGCCCATACCACGAACGGTCAAAGATCGCTATGGTACCACGTTCAGGTAGGCGTCGCCAGAAGCGGTAAAGATAATGATGTACGCGATCTTCGCCGGTCGGGGCCGAGATCGAATGTACCGTATAGGAACGGGGATCGATAGTCTCGGTGATGCGTTGAATTGCGCCACCCTTGCCAGCCGCATCCCAGCCTTCAAATACCAGTACGACTGGCCGCTTCTGTCGGTACACTTGATACCCCAACAGGTGCAGCCTGGCCTGCAGTCGTACCAGCTTACGATCATACTTCTTGTCTTCCAGCTTCCGGGTCAGATCCACCCGGCGCAAAATGCCAGGCGCTGGCAATCGGGCTACCGCAGTGTCAGTGATCGGTGCAGTCGATGGAAGTGTCAGCGCATAATCCTTGACCCGATGCGCCGCTGCATCATCTTGAGCGGCCATCAACTCGCGACGAAAGCTGCAACCATTGTATTCTAGCGATGCTCCAGATGCCAGGGAGGGGTTAGCCTGGACGCCCAATCGTGCCTGCAGACGGTTGACAATTGTCTCTAATGCAGTAAGATGGGCATAGTGTGTGTTCGTCGCTGGTAACACAATCCAGGGTGCATAGGGCGTATCGGTACGGGCCATCAGATCTTCCATCGCATCGTTTACGCGGTGATAGTGGCGATTCTGCCAGTGATCGTCGTCCGTTACCTGCCAGGCGGTCAAGCGATTCGCCTCCAGGCGTCGTAACCGGTTGCGCTGTTCTTGCTGCGAGATATGCAACCAGAATTTGAGCAAGACCGCCCCATCGCTGGCAATCTGGCGTTCGAAGGTCACGATATCCTCACAATAACGATGCCATTCGGCGGTTGTGAGTTGTTTGCGTGTACGCTGTGTCAACACCTGACGATACCAGGAACGATCAAAAATGGCCATTTGTCCATAGCCAGGTGTCTTGAGCCAGAAACGATGCAACCAGGGATACTGCATTTCATGGGTGCATGGTGGAGTAATCGAATGTACACGCACGCCACGGGGATCAAGGCGGCGCATCAGGACACCAATGGCGTTGATTTTGGACGTGGTGGCCCAGCCCTCGAAGATAATCAAAGTGGGAATGCGCGCTTCGAGCAACGTTTGTTCCAAAGCATACAGATGTTGTTGTAGATCTGGCAGGCGCTGTTTGTAATCACGTTTTTTGATGGAACGATCCAGATCGATCTGATCGAGCATAGCTGTCCCTGCTGAAGAATGACCAGGCAATAATCAACATTAAACGGAGAAACCTTGATCTACCATTATAGCATTATATGACAGGATGGACGCGGTGATATACTCAGATAACCTGTTCGCCTGTGACCGCATGGAAGCGTGGGAACGTGGGAACGCTGAAATGGCGGAACGTTCCAGCGCCGGGAGGTACCGCTCTGTCGCAGGCGACAGCCTTCCCATAATGAGTGACTGCGTACCAGGTGTCATACGCTCAAGATATGGATGAAGCGACCAGGTCGTATGACCACCCGGCAAAAGTCGCACACTGCTGAACAGGTTGCGCCTCAATTCTGCGCATGCTATAATCATCGGCTGTTAATAATAAGCATGAATGATGATACTTTCTGCGCCACCACCCTGTACGGCTCACGCGCTGCCGGAAACCACCTGTTCAAGGTGTCACAGTTTGTTGAGTGGAGCATAACCAGAGGAGGACAATGTGCGCGAGCGTTGGCGTGACTATGAGTTGGTGTTCATTATTAGCCCCTTACATTCGAGTGATGACGATGTGGCTACGATTATTCAGCGTATCCAGCAGACCATCGAAACGGAGGGGGGATCGGTTACGACAGTAAACCATAATCCGCCCTGGGGTCGGCGCAAGCTGGCTTATCCTATTCGCGCCTATGCTGGTGGCGAAGCCAGTCGGCGGAGTTTTAGCGAGGGTTTCTATGTTTTACTGCAGTTTCGCCTCTTTGCCTCGCGGGTGGTTGAACTGGAACGCACGCTCAAATTGACCGATTCTATTTTGCGCTACCTGATCACCGTTGTTGAACGCAAGGATGTCTTGCGTGAGGTACCAGACGATAATCTCGTGGAAGATGATGTAGATTTTGTAGATGATACAGACGATCTGGACGAAGAAGATCTGGACGAAGAACTCTATGAGATGGAGGAAGATTAGTCGCTTACGTATCCACGTCTCATCTCGTGCTGTTGTAATTTCCAGGGTGGGTTGTTTTCAAGAAAAGAGACCGTGCCACCGTTATGTATTGATGACTGTATGATTGACATGCGTGGTACTGTTTATGGCAGGTGGATGCGTTGAGGGAGCATGGAAATGGCAAAAGACCTGAATAAGGTGTTGATTATTGGTCGTCTGGGGACGGATCCTGAGTTGCGTTATACGCCAGGTGGTAATCCGGTGACTACCTTTCGGGTGGCTTCCAGTCGACAGTGGAAAGATAGCAGTGGCGATCTACGTGAGGAGACTGAATGGTTTAGTGTGGTTGCCTGGAATAAACTGGCTGAAATTTGTCATCAGCATCTGGTCAAAGGGGCACGGGTCTATCTGGAAGGTCGGTTACAGACCCGTTCCTGGGAAGATCATCAAAATGGGCAGATGCGCTATAAAACTGAGGTGATTGTCAGTGATATGATCATTCTTGAAAGCCGGAGTGGGCGCGAGGGTACATCGGTGGTGAGTAATACGTATGATACACTCACCCGCGATGCCCTGCGTTCCTATCGTGAACCAGCTAATCATGAGCCGCCACCAGATATTGGTGATGAGGATATTCCTTTCTAAGGGCGTTGGTGCCGAGGACGATAGCAGTCCTCAGTCAGCAATCAGATGTGAGCCATGAAGTTTTGGCGTTCCCTCGGCAAATACCTTGCCAGTACCTGAAGCCAGAACTCCTGTGCGCAGACAATATTGTGACGACTCCCAGGGCTCAAGCACCTGTTGCTTTCGGAGACTGTCGCCCCGAAGAGGAGTGAGGGAAGAGAAGTGAGGAGGGAGAAAATAGCTGTCAGGAAATAGGAAATAGGGAACCATTGGAGAGGACTTCCTTTATTTCCTCTTCTATCTCCTCTCCTATCCCCTCCTTTCTATCTCCTCCTTTTCTAATTGGCCGAAGCCACTCAAGCAGATGAGGCCCTTCTATCCCAGGACTGAAGCATCTGTTGCTCTACGGGCTATTTTTGTAACATGCAGGGGATATGTTCATGCAACCCTTTTTCTTTTCTGCTCACCGTACAGCATTGTGGTTGAATTTATCAGAAACTGGACGACTGACTGTTTTTATGTGGAGAGATAGACATAAACATGGCAGATTCATCTAAGAATCCGCTGCAAAGGCAACAGAGTAAACCATCAGCGCCCGATGCCCGAAGATTACCAGCAGCACCACCTGCGCGTCGCTCATCACAGCGTACACTTTCCAAAAAGCGGCGTGAGCAGCGGAATCAGCGTCTCGTGCTGACCCTTGTGGGCGGGGCACTGGGGCTGGTGGTGATAGCACTGGTCACTGGTGTGTTGTACGAACAGGTCTGGATTCCCAGTCGCCCCCTGGCTCAAGTGGGCGATATTATCCTGACCCGCCGTGATTACTGGCAAGAGCAGCGCTATACTCTGGCGCAAGAAGCTATTCAGAACACACGGCTGCAGGCGCTGTTTAGCGCTAATCCTGACATACTGGATCAGTTAGGCGGGCGTAATTTTCAGGTAAATGCGCAGGTTGCGTTGATCCACACCCAGGAAGTCAACGAGCAGCGCATAAACCAGTGGGTGGATGCACAGTTGATCCAGCAAGGTGCAGCGAGTATCGGCATTCAAGTCAGTGATGATACGGTCAACCAGCAAATCGTGGCCGATCTCGGCTCTACCTTTTTGCCAGCAGCGCCCATAACGCCCACGACAACGCTCACCCCCACAGCTACGATTGTGGCCGAGGCTACGCTTACGGATGCGATGGGCGGAACCAGCGAGATCGGCGAAACAGCCACGGCGATGGCTACCGCGACATCCTCCACCACGCCATCTCCTACCCGCACGGCCACACCGGGCGGCCCGACGTTGACGCCGACTGATACCAACACCCCGGTTCCCACCGATACACCGCGCCCAACGCCCGTTGCCAGTGTAGCCAGCGAACAAGTTCCACAGATTATTGATGCCATCTATCGACAATTTGAAACAGAGGTTCGTCTTGCTGGTCAGGAACCCCAGCTCACTCGGGCCGATTTTGACGGTGCCCTGCAGCGCCAGTATCGTGACCAGTTACTACGTGATCAACTCCAGGCACACCTGCTGCCAGAAACAGAATTTACGGCCACGACAGAACCTGATCGCATTCGGGCACGGCATATTCTGTTGAAGGTTGAGGTGCCAGATGATGCAGACGAGGCTGCGATTGATGCTGCATTTGCCGAGCGTCGCCCAGAGGCCGCTGCGATTGTCGATCAGTTGCGGGCCGGAGCTGACTTTGCGGAACTGGCAGCGCAGGTCTCTGAAGATCCGGGGTCACGCGACAGCGGCGGCGATGTTGGCTATTTTGATGCCACGGGATCTGCCGACAATGGGGCAACCTATGATCCCCTATTTGTTGCGGGCGCATTTGCGCTCGATGGTGATGAAATTAGCGATCCGGTGCGCACCCGGTTTGGCTGGCATATTCTACAGGTGACGGATCGCCAGGTGCCCGATCCCGACACACAACTGGCCACAGCCCGGTCAGAAGTCTTCAATGATTGGCTAGAGCAACAGCGGGCTGAACAGACCATACGTCGTTTCCCAGAGCCAACGCCGACTGAGGCTATACCGACGGCTGAGCCGTTCCCTACCATGGAGCCGACATTCTTGCCCGGTCCGCCCACACCAGAACCAACGCCGACTGAGGAACCAGAACCGACGCCGGAGCCGACACCAACCGAGGCCGTCTCCGAGGTGGGGCCACCATCACCAGGATCGCCTACACCCACGGAAAAGACCAATCCAGTTGCAACACCAGATGGGGCTCCCTGATGCGTCGGTGGAGACCAAAATTTGCGTTTGGGCCGTGGTTCGGTCTATTGCTGCTGCTGCTCACTCTGGCCGGCGTGTGGTATTTGGGGCAGCGTCTCGTGCTGGCTTTAAGCGGGACACCGCAAGAATGGCCGATTACGTTGAACCTGTATGCCAACTTTGTGGCGTTACTGGCGCTGCTGCTGCTGCTGGCAGCGCTGGCCTATCGTCTGGTGGCGGTGTTCACGCTGACGTACGAAATCGACCGCAACGGTGTCTATATCTCCTGGTCTGGTCATCGTGCCATCGTACCGCTCAATCAGATCGAACATCTGGACATTGGTACGCCAGGGGCGCGTATACCGTGGCGGTTGATCCAGGGAATTGGGGGGTACTGGGGCCAGGGCCGCACCGCCAATGGTCAACCACTGCACCTGTTTGCCACTCGCCCACCCAGAAAGTGCCTGTTGCTGCAAACGAGTGATGCCGTGTATGCTATCTCGCCAGCGGCACAGGAAGCCTTTGTCCAGGATCTTGAGCAACGCCGTAAGCTCGGTGTGGTCAAGCCGCTGGCGGCAAAAGTGGAGACCAGCCGCCTGCTGGCTTATGCCTTCTGGAATGACCGAATTGCCCGCCGGGCACTGGTTCTGGCCTTTAGTCTCAATCTGCTGATGCTTGGCATTCTGGCAGCCCGCTATCCCAATCTCGCGGTGGCGCTTCCCTTGCAATTTGATGTGACTGGTCAGCCGATTGATCTACGGCCACGCCATCATGTATTGTTGCTACCGCTGGCAGCCTTTCTGATTAGTGTGTGCAATGTGGTGGTAGGAATCATCCTGTATCAGCACGAGCGCATTGGAGTGCAACTCTTGCAACTGGCATCGGTGCTGACGCAGGTGTTATTTGGTGTGGTCATCATCGCCATCGTTTTACGTTTTTGAGGTTTGACACTGATCAAGGATATAAAGTATAATTTTAACGTCTCCTTGATAAACTACCTCGATACTATCCGATAGTATCTGGCATACACCCTGAGAGTACATCATATTGTGGTATGATCCGCTGTACTTACTGGTGAACCAGGAAGGAGGAAGACTATACGCTAGTTATGGCATGCTCTGTTGCGCATTCAACAGGGATTGTATCTGGCCGATTTAGGTGATAGAACACTGCTGTGGAAGGAAATGTGTCCATGCGATCTGTAGTAAGTTTTTCTCTACCGCGCCTGCTCATGCTGGCGATGATACTCACGATCCTCGCTGCCTGTGGTGGTGCTGTGACCTCCCCCGATGCGCCGGTACGAGAAACTATGGCTCCTGCCGAGCCAACCGCAGTTGCAGAAGTAACGGCGGAACCTGATACAACAACAGAAACGACTCCTGAGCCTGAGACTGAGCCAACTGCGGAAGAGGAGGAAGACGAAGAGTCGCCTCCTGGCTCATTTACTACACCACACCCTATCTTGAGTGATGTACGGGTGCGGCAGGCCATTGCCTACTGTACTGACCGTACTGAATTGATCCAATCGGTTTATAACTACCTGAGCCCTGAAGAGCAGCAAGGATTGCTGATGGATAGCTTTGTACCCCAGGGTCACTGGGCACTGGCCGAGAATATCACGACCTATCCGTTTGACCCGGAGAAAGGCAATGCATTGCTTGAGGAGGCTGGTTGGACGTTGCCCGATGGGACGGAGCCTGGCCCTGGTGTTGTGCGCACCCGCGAGGGTGAGCAACTCTCGCTCGGCTTCGTCACCACGGATGCGCAGTTCCGCCAGACCTGGGCGACGGTCTTTGAACAGCAACTGGCCGAAAATTGCAGCATTCAGATTATCCGAACGCATGCGCCAGGTTCATGGCTCTTTGGTGACGCGACTGGCTTGCGACGACGCGACTTTGAACTGGCGGCATTTGCCTGGGTCGGTGAACCTGATCCCAAGGGACGGACGCTCTATGCCTGCAATGAGATCCCACTGCCCGAGAACAACTGGGCTGGCCAGAACTATATGGGGTGGTGCAACGAACGCGCCAGTCGTGCCATTATTGCCGCCAACAACACGCTTGATCGTGACGAGCGTATTCGGCAGTACGCTATTTTCCAGGAAGAGTTTACCCAGGATATGGTCAGTTTGCCGTTATTCCAGCGTCTGGAAGCCCAGGCTGCCAGTAACAACCTGGTCAACTTTATTTCTGATCCGACCGAGTATATGACCGCGAATATTGGGGAGTGGGAACTGACCGATAATGCCGATACGATCGTTCTCGGTTTTTCGCAGGAACCCTCCTCGATGTGGGTGCTGGTGACGGATGCGGCGGTGGCGACACAGGCCGCTGATCTGATTGGCTTCCGCGCTTTCACCAAGTATAATTACGACTACCAACCGGTGGCGCTCACCCGCTTGCCAACCATTGAAAACGGGGGGGCTGTACTGAAGGAGATTGAGGTTACGGCCGGCGATATGGTCTGGACAGTCGATGGCGAGGCGGTTGAACTGGCACCCGGCGTTGAGGTGATCAATGCCGAGGGCGAAACAGTGACCTACGCCGAGGGTGATACGATCACGATGAGCCAGTTAAGCGTTACCTTTGAGTATGTCGAGGGGTTGACCTGGGAAGATGGTGAGCCGGTTAAGCAGGCGGACTTTGAACTGGCGGCGCGGATTAACTGTGACCCGGATTCGGGAGCCAGTGATCTGACGATCTGTAATTCGCGTCAGAATATCGATTTTATCAGTGATACGTCCTATACTATCACCTATCTGCCGGGAGCCTTGTGGCCAGAGTACTTTATTTACACTGTAGGGGCAGGTATTGCGGGCAACCGTGAGGCCTATCCATCGCATCAGGTGTTATCTGATGGCCGCAACCTGGCCGATGTGCCCGCTGGTGAGTGGAGTACGTTGCCCGAAATTGCCGAGCGGCCATTGAGCAATGGCCCCTATACCCTGGTTGAGTGGCAAAAGGGGCAACGGCTGGTCTTTGAGGCCAATCCCAACTTCTTTGCTGGTGAGCCAGCCGTTCCAACCGTCATTATTCAGATTGTCACCGATACCAATCAGGCCGTTGCCCAGTTGCTGACGGGCAATATCGATGTGCTGGAGAAGGCGACACTGGGGGCTGGGCCGGAGGTGCAGACGGTGATTGAGGCGGGCGAAGCTGGTCGGGTGCAGGTCTTCCTGGAAGCCAGCCCAACCTGGGAACATGTCGATATGAATCTCTTCTTGCGCTAGGCGCAAATCTACAACAGGAACAGTGGTGTACGTGTAGGGGTTCAACATGTGCCGTGTTTGATCGTTCAGGCACGGCACGTGCTGTACCCCTACTTCCATACGTGCGATGACAACGTTTTTACTGCGGCGGATTGTACAGATGATCATTGTGATCATTCTGTCTTCGATGGTGGCCTATAGCCTGCTGTATCTGGCTCCGGGTGGGCCAATGGTGGAGTTTCAGCAGCGTCAGATGGGCGGTGGACGGGGGTTAAGTCAGGCCGATCTGGCGCGTATCCGAGCGCGCTTCGAATTGGATCTGCATCCCGTAACACGCTTTACACGCTGGTTTGTGGGGCTACCCCGTGGTCCAATTACCATCGCCGGGCAAACATTCCTGGCCGATCTCCAGGTCGGCTGTGCTGTGCCAGGTCAGGTGCGGCTGCGCTACCCCGATGGCCGCGTCGAGATCGTTGAGGAAGGCTGTGATCAGCCTGTAACCATGGCTGACCTCGAAGGCCGGCGTGTCAGCCGAGGTATCCTGTTTGGCGACTTTGGCCGCTCGCAGGTTATTGCTCGCGATCAGCCGATCAGCACCTTGATCTGGAGTCGGTTGCCCTATACCCTGGCCTTAATGGGCGTCTCGACCTTCCTGGCGATCCTGTCTGGCGTTATCATTGGGGTCTATTCTGCTACACGCCAGTACTCCCGGTTTGACTATATTATGACCACCGTGACGTTTGTCGGTGCATCGCTGCCCAGTTTTTTCTTTGGAATCATCCTGATCCTCGTGTTTGCAATCTGGGCCAAAGAAGCTGGATTGCCCTACCTGCCGCCTGGTAATGCCACCGCGAATCGCAATTATGTGGTACCGTTGCTGGGCACCGTGACAGCCGGTTCACCACTAGATTTTCTGCTGCATTTTATAATGCCCTGTGCCGTGTTAACATTTATTAATATTGCCCAGTGGAGTCGCTTCGTGCGTGCCAGTATGCTTGAGGTGCTGCGGCAAGATTATGTGCGTACGGCCCGGGCCAAAGGTGTACGCGAGCGACTGGTGATCACGAAACATGCGCTACGCAACGCCTTGATACCCTTTGTCACTTTACTGGCGGGAATCTTGCCCTCCCTGTTTGCCGGAGCGGCAATCACCGAGGCAGTGTTTAACTGGCCTGGCCTGGGGCAACTCTTGATTGACTCGCTGAATCGGTTTGATTACGCGGTTGCGATGGCGTTGCTCTATATTACCATTGTCTTGCAGCTTATTGGCTACCTGATCTCTGATATGATGTATACCGTGGTTGATCCACGTATTCGACTGACCTAGGAAGAGTACGAGCGTATGGCAACGACGACTCCGGTTGTGATGGTTGACGAATTACGCTCACCACGCGTCGAGGGGCAGTGGGCGATTGTTTTTCGGCGCTTTCGACGCCACCACCTGGCTATGATCAGTCTGGCGCTATTGATTATTGTCTTCGTTGCTTCCCTGCTGGCACCCTGGATTGCGCCTTTTCCCCGTGATCAACGTCAGCTAGGCCAGACTTTTCTGCCCCCTATGACGGCAAATGCCCAGACAGAGCAGTTGCACCTGATGGGTACCGATCAGTTGGGGCGAGACTATTTTACACGGGTGTTGTATGCCGGGCGCGTATCGCTTACCGTGGCAGTCACCACTGCCTCGATTGCCGTGGCGATCGGTATTGTGCTGGGCTTGCTGGCGGGTTATTTTGGCGGATGGGTGGATGTACTCATTACCCGCACGCTTGAATTTATTTCGACCTTTCCCACATTTGTGATCCTTTTGATCCTGTCGGCCATTCTGATCCAGAATGACGCTCTGCTGCCAATACCTGATGTGGCCGTGCGCGGTGTCGCCTCCATCACGGCTCTCCCGGAGCGGGAAGCGCGCAAAGTGACCCTGCTGGTGTTTGTGCTGGCCTTCCTGAACTGGACACCAACCGCACGCCTGATGCGCGGCATGGTGCTGTCAGTGCGCGAACAACTCTATATTGAGTCGTCACGGGCATTGGGGGCATCGAGTCTCCGTATTATTTTTAAGCATGTTTTTCCTAATGCCTATCCACCGATTATTGTAGACTATACGCTGCTGATCAACACCGTGCTGGTGCTCGAATCGGCATTGAGTTTTCTGGGTTTTGGGATTCAAGATCCGACACCTACCTGGGGCAATATGCTCACAGTGGCCCACAGCAACATGTTTAATCATCCATGGGTGCCGCTCGTACCCGGGTTGCCGCTATTACTGTGTTCGCTGGCGATTAACTTTGTCGGCGATGGCATGCGTGATGCACTTGACCCACGCTTGAAACTCTAGCAAGGGAGATCTCATGGCGAACAATGTTCAACCTGCCATAGCCGCAAACCAGGATACACTCACTCCCTCTGTGATATATCCCGTTGCCCATGATGATCTCGCGCGGGTTTTACTCCGTGTTCAGGGCTTAAAAACATATTTTGATACAGAAGATGGCGTGGTGCAGGCTGTGGATGGCATTGATCTGACCTTGCGTCGGGGCGAGACGCTCGGGGTTGTGGGGGAAAGTGGGAGTGGCAAGAGTGTCACTGCGCTTTCGATCTTGCGCTTGATCGATACACCGGGACGCATTATCGCCGGTCAGATTATGTTTGATGGCATCGATCTGCTGACCTTGAGCAATGAAGAGATGCGATTGGTACGGGGCAACCGCATCTCGATGATTTTCCAGCAGCCTACTACGAGTCTGAATCCGGTTTTTCGCGTAGGCGACCAGATCGCTGAGGCGCTGCAGATCCATCAGGGATTGTCTGGTGCCGAAGCCTACCGCCGCTGCGTCGAGTTACTCTCGATGGTCGGTTTGCCTGATCCGCAGCGGCGGGTGCGACAGTTTCCCCATGAGCTATCTGGTGGGCAGTGCCAGCGGGTGATGATTGCGATGGCACTGGCCTGTAACCCGGAATTGTTGATTGCTGACGAGCCAACCACCGCGCTGGATGTGACTATTCAAGCCCAGATCCTGGATCTGATGCGTGATCTGCGTGAGCAGATCGAGACGGCGATTCTTTTGATTACTCACGATATGGGGGTAGTGGCCGAAATGGCCGATACCGTAGCGGTTATGTATGCCGGGCAGATTGTGGAGTATGCTGATGTGCGCAGCCTCTTTGCCAGCCCGAAGCATCCCTATACGCAAGGCTTGCTGGCGTCAATACCGGTGCCAGGCCAGGTACGTAATGAACTGGCGGTGATTCCCGGAACGGTTCCCAGTCTGATTAACCCACCCGGTGGATGCCGATTTGCCAACCGTTGCCCGCATCGCTTTGAGCGTTGCGATGAACCGATTGAACTGCTGGCAATGGAAGACCAGCGCCTTACCCGCTGCTGGCTGTATCGCTGAACGGCGAATGCGATGATGCACGATATCTTGCTTGAAGTGAACGATCTGGTCAAGCACTTTCCGATCAAGGGTGGCCTCTTGCGTCGCACGCAGGCGCTGGTACGTGCTGTTGATGGCGTGAGCTTCGCTGTGCGACGGGGCGAGACGTTGGGACTGGTGGGCGAGAGTGGCTGTGGCAAGACCACCGCCGGGCGCACAATTTTGCGGCTCGAAACCGCTACATCCGGTGAAGTCCTGTTTGATGGCACCGACGTGCTGCGTGCGTCGCGCAAAAAAATGCAAGTCATGCGCCGCGATATGCAAATTATCTTCCAGGATCCGTATGCCTCGCTCGATCCGCGCCTGACGGTGGGCGAGAGCATTGCTGAAGGACTGGTGATCCACCGCCTGGGTAACGCTCAGGAACGACGTGAGCGGGTGCGCGAGGCGCTGATCCGAGTGGGTATGCACCCGTCGCACATGCAACGCTTCCCGCATGAGTTTTCCGGCGGGCAGCGCCAGCGGATCGGGATTGCACGGGCGCTGGTGATGGAGCCAAAGCTGATTGTGTGTGATGAGCCGGTGTCGGCGCTGGATGTCAGTGTGCAGTCGCAGGTGCTGAACCTGTTGCGCAACTTACAGCAGCAGTTTGGCCTGACCTATCTCTTCATTGCCCACGACTTGAGCGTCGTGGAGCATATTAGTGACCGGGTGGGCGTGATGTACCTGGGCAAGATTGTGGAACTGGCTGACCGGTTGGATTTGTTTCGTTTCCCTATGCATCCCTACACCAAGGCGCTCATATCAGCCATCCCGGTGCCTGACCCGTTCAAGCGACGCGAACGAATTATTCTCAAGGGTGATGTACCCAGTCCGATCAATCCGCCTGCGGGTTGTCGCTTTCACCCACGTTGCTGGATGGCCCGTGATATCTGCCGTACCGTTGAACCTGTTTTTGAACTCAAAGCTGCTGGTCACTGGTCAGCCTGCCATTTTGCGGATGAGGTGTCGGAGAGAATTTCTTAGGGATGCGCGAGGCGTTTTCGCATCTTCGCGTTAGAACGTTAGTAGTGCGTCCCTCCGGGGCGTGGGCAGGCGTCAGGGATATAGCGGACGGTGATGAGGCGAGGATGCGACGACGCGAGGGCACGACACGGCATGTAGCGCGTCCCTCCGGGGCGCGGTGTGGGCGTGCCGGATGCGCCGACATCAACAATGGGCGGTGGGCGGTGAGGAGGCGAGGATGCGACGACGCGAGGGCACGACACGGCATGTAGCGCGTCCCTCCGGGGCGCGGTGCGGGCGTGCCGGATGCGCCGACATCAACAATGGGCGGTGGGCGGTGAGGAGGCGAGGATGCGACGACGCGAGGACACGACACGGCATGTAGCGCGTCCCTCCGGGGCGCGGTGCGGGTGTGCCGGGTGCGCCTGACATCAACAATGGGCGGTGGGCGGTGAGGAGGCGAGGATGCGACGACGCGAGGACACGACACGGCATGTAGCGCGTCCCTCCGGGGCGCGGTGTGGTGGACATCCTGATCGTAGGGTATACTCGTCATGGCCGCAGGCACGCCGGAGCTGTGCCCTACATTCTGCGTGTGGTTACCTGGACTAGGAAGGCATGGGTGTCATGGCCGCAGGCACGCCGGAGCCGTGCCCTACATGGTGGCACGCGGCATCTTCGCATTGGAACGTTCTAACGTTCTAACGTGCCAACGCAGATACCTTTGTCCCTTTGCATCTTTACGTTAAAAAAGAGATCGTGCCGAGGCGAAGAGACGCAGAGGTGTCTGGCATCCCTGCATCGCGCCTCCTCTACATGATTGGAAATATATTATATAAGGAGGAAAAAGCATGGTATCTCGTCAATTGATGGCCGTTGCCAGCTTGCTGGCGCTGATCGCGCTGGTGATGGCATGTACCCCTGCGCCACAGCCCGACCAGGCGGTCGTGCCTACTCCAACCGCTGCGGCTGGCCAGCCAGCCGAACCGACCGATGCAGAAGACACACCGGAACCGACCATGGCAACAGAACCGACAGGGCCTGCTGCGGATGGCTCGACCCGACCTGCGACTACAGGTGAACCTTATCGCATTGGTATTTTTTCTGATCTCACAACCACGAATTACTGGTCATATCTTGGCCCCAACACATCAACCTGGAATAGCTATGTCCTTGGTCCACAGGCGGCAGCGCTGTATGGACTGGCCGATAAGACTTTTGCCCTGGTGCCGGTGATCGCCACGGATCTACCGGAGCGTCCACTCGTACAGGAAGGTGAGTTCTTTGTCAGCGAGATCAGGATGAAGGAAGGTATCACCTGGACAGATGGTACACCACTGACGGCCAGGGATGTTGCGTTTACGGCCAATACCGCCTTACAACTGCGCTTGACGGGTAACTGGGGATCGATCTTTGATCCGACGTTCCTGGATCGGGTCGAGGCCGTTGATGACTACACTGTTCGCTACTACTATCGAGACGATCCGGGACTGGCTGTGCATGAGTATGGTGCCCTGGTCGGCCCAATTATGTCCGAGGCCTACTGGAGTCCAGTGGTAGAGCAGGCGCGCACGGCTGTGGGCGGGATAACGCCGCCAGCTGAGAAGGCGACCGAGGAGGAACAGGAGGCCTATCAACGGCAGTTAAGCGAGGCATTGAACGAACTGTATAGTCACAATCCTCAGGATGAACCGAAGATTGGCCCGTTTACCTTTGCCCGCTGGGAACGGGGCGCATTTGCTGAAAATACGGCCAACGACGACTATTTCTTCTCTGGTGCTGAGGTGACAGTCTTTGAAGAAGGCTATCGCGATGTCAAGCCAGGTGGCTACGAGACAGTCGTGGGTGATACGGATGGTGAACCGCTGGTGACGTATACGGTTGGCCCATTTGTGCCAGCGGTTATCTACACTATCTATGGTGATCAGAATGCGGCCCTGCTGGCCTTACAGCAGGGCGAGATTGACTTTATGCTCAACCCATCGGGTTTGCAACGCGGATTACAGACACAGATCGAGCGACAGGTAGGCCTGAACGTCATTGAGAATCCGACCAACGGCTTCCGTTATCTTTCGTTTAACACGCGCCGCGAGCCAATGGGCGACCGGGCCTTCCGCCAGGCTGTGGCAACACTGATTGACAAGGAGTTTGTCACCCAGCAAATTTTGCAAGGGGTGGCATCGCCGATCTATAGTTTCATTCCGCAGGGCAATGCCTTCTGGTACACCGATGATGTGCCGAAATTTGGACTGCACAAAGATGGTACGCCGATGACTCGTGAGGAGCGCGTGGAAGCAGCCATCGCCATCCTGGAGGAAGCAGGCTATTCCTGGGAAGGTGGTGTCAGACCAACCTGGGATGCCGACAATCGCCAGGTGGTGCGTGGTGGCACGCTAGTGTTGCCCTCTGGCGAGACAATGACTGAACTGGAGTTGCTGGCACCCGGCCCTGGCTACGATCCGTTGCGCTCAACCTTTGCGATCTGGATCGAGCAGTATCTCAACGAGTTTGGCATTCCTGTACGGGCTAATCTTACTGGCTTCAACATTATTCTGGAACGGGTAAACAACCAGCAGGACTTTGATATGTTTATGCTGGGTTGGAGTCTGACGATCTTCCCTGACTATGTACGCGACTTCTTTCATAGCGATCGCGCCGGTCTGGGCGATTTCAATGCTGGTGGTTTTTCGAACCCGGAATTTGACGAACTGGCGGATGAAATCAAGGTTTGCAAGTCGTTTGATGAATGCCGCGAAATCTCGGTTCGTATTCAGCAGGTACTGGCAGAGGAACTGCCCTATGTTGTGCTATTCGATACCAACATCATTGAAGTCTATGCCGACTATCTCCAATTTCCCTACACTGAGACGCTTGACGGTCTGCAGAATCTGTATGGGATGCCGTCGATCGTGACGATAGAGTAAGGATGTGTTTATGGAGTGCGGCAGCTATGCTGCCGCACGCATCAATTGTGAAGAGGCCGCGATGTTTCGTTTTATTATGCGTCGCCTGGTACAAATTATTTTGACCTTTCTTCTTTTTCTGGCACTATCATATGTATTGATCGAGGCCATGCCTGGCGATTTTGCGAATGTCTTTTTGCAAGATTCCAGACTGACGCTGGAGCAACGCAATGCTATTCGCGTCAGTCTGGGTCTGGATCGCCCACCGCATGAACGCTTCTTCATCTACATAGGGGCGCTCGTGCGTGGCGATCTGGGAATTTCGTTTCAGTATTACCCACGCCGGGTGGTTGATGTGATAATGGAACGTGCGCCGCGCACTCTGATGCTGTTTATCTCCGCCACCATCGTCTCGTTCTACGTCGGGTTCTTTGCGGGCAAGGTGCTGGCCTGGCGGCGCGGACGGGTATTGGAATACGTAACAACCGTGGGTGGTGTGACACTGTATACCGTTTTTACGCCCTGGTTTGGCCTGATGATGATCTGGTTGTTTGCCTTTACGCTAGGCTGGTTCCCGATCGGCAAGTTTATTACGCCAGCGGTATGGCGGCGGGCACCGGTGGAGGCAAATGTGGTCTTCAACTGGATGCTGCTGACCGCGCTGGGAGTCTCGGTACTGATCTTTGGCTGGCTGTGGTTGACGCGACATATGAATGGACGCTGGCGTGGGGGCATCCGCTGGTCAGGCATCGGGGCGATACTGCTTGTGGCGCTAACGCTCTGGCTGCCATCCGGGTTAGGACGCTACGCCCTCAATATTCTGCATCACCTCACACTACCGGTATTGACACTCACCTTGATCTCCTTTGCGGGTACTATGCTGTTGACGCGCAATAGTATGCTGGAGACATTACGCGAAGACTATATCACCACAGCCCGGGCCAAAGGTCTCCCCGACAATGTGATCCGTGATAAACATGCGGCGCGCAATGCTATGCTGCCGGTAGTGACATCACTGGTTTTTAGTCTGGCATTTGCGCTGAGTGGCGGGGTGATTACCGAGGGTGTTTTCTCCTGGCCTGGCATGGGCGAGGTCTTGCTGCAATCGGCCGTCACCCAGGATATTCCGATGATGATGGGGGCGTTGATCTTTACCGGCATTCTTGCCCTGCTGGCACATCTGGTAGCCGATATTTTATATGCTTTTTTGGATCCACGCATTCGTTATGCTTAGTACTACAGCTTGCCCGGCGGCTAAAGCTGCGGGTTTACTCCTGGCCAGGCCGTCCTACGCTGGCTGTGGTAGGCCGCTAAAGCGGCCTTCGTAACCGGAGCCGAAGCCTTCAGGCTTCCGGTGCGACCCTAATACTACAGCGAGACTTCATCGCGGTCGGGGCGCGGGGGCGAGGAGCACAGCCTTTCACACTCCTCTTTTCACACAGGCTCTTAGGAGTTGCCTATGACAACGGACAAACGCCAGAATGTACCAGCCGTTATACCACACGATTTGACGGCACTCGATCCACAGGAGCGCACGCGGTTGCGCAGCCAGGCACTGTGGAGGGTGCGCTTACGCCTGATGGGTCAGTCGTTGCGAGCCAACTGGCGCTTGTTTACCGAGAATCCAATCGGGTTGATCGGGGTGAGCATTATTGTCTTTTATGGCTGTCTGGCACTGGCGCATCCGCTGTTGATGGGGCGGGTCTGGCCACCCTCGATCTATCACCCGGTCACGGGCTTCAATCCTGCGCTGGCACACCCGTCACCACCATCGGCCCAGCACTGGTTAGGCACCGATCCGTTCGGGCGCGACATACTCAGCCAGTTGATGTATAGCACCGCTTCGGAGTTTATTCTGGGCATGATAGCAGCGTTGCTGACGGTGACGATCGGGACGGCAGTTGGCGCGGTTGCAGCTTACTACGGCGGGTGGGTTGACACCCTGTTGATGCGCCTGGCGGATCTGGTGATTACGCTGCCGTCGCTGGTGCTGCTCATTGTATTGAGTGGCATCTTTGAGTTGAACCTGCCGCGGCTGGCGATTATTATTGGTATTCTGTCAGGATTTGGCGGGACGACGATTATCATCAAGTCTCAGGCGCTGACGATTAAGGTGCGTGCCTATGTGGAGGCAGCCCGTGTGGCTGGTGGTAGCCACTGGCATATCATTCTGCGCCATATTATCCCCAACCTCTTGCCGCTCACGTTTTTGTATATGATGTTTACGGTGACCGACGCAATCTTTGCCGAGGCGGTACTCTCATACTTTGGCTTGCTCAATGTACGGATGTCGTGGGGTATGATGATCTATACCACCCAGTCCTCCGGCTATCTGCTGAATATGGAAACCTGGTGGCTGATTGTGCCGCCCGGACTCTCCATTACGTTGCTCTGCGCCGCGTTCTACCTGGTGGGGCGGGCGATGGATGAAGTGATCAACCCACGACTACGGAAGCGCTAGAGACGGAGCAGTGCTGTGCCTGAAACGATACTCCAGGTTGAGAACCTGACGATGCACTACATCACCCGTGCAGGCGCGGTCACGGCAGTGGACGATGTGAGCTTTACGCTGACTGAGGGCGAGTCATTGGGCCTGGTGGGCGAGTCGGGATGCGGTAAAACATCGGTGGCCAACAGCCTGATGAAGCTCCTGCCCGATAACGCCCGTATCAAGAGTGGACGCATTCTGTTTAAGGGTGTCGATTTTGTACCACTGAACGAAGCCCAGATGCGACCCTACCGCTGGCGCAATATTGCGATGGTCTTTCAGGCCGCGATGAATGCGCTTAACCCGGTCTACCGTGTGAGTGATCAGATTATCGAGGCGCTGGAAACCCATCTTAGCCCATATCCGTTTGACCAGGCCCGGCAGCGCGTAGCCGAACTGTTTGTTATGGTCGGCCTCGATCCGCGACTGATGGATCAATATCCGCATGAATACAGCGGTGGTATGCGCCAGCGCGCTGTGATTGCGCTGGCGCTGGCGTGCAACCCTGACATCATTATTGCCGATGAGCCGACCACCGCCCTGGATGTGATTGTGCAGGATACACTGCTCCGTCAGTTGCAGACCTTGCAAGCGCGGATTGGTATGAGTATGATCTATATCTCCCACGACATCGCCGTGATTGCCGAGATGAGTGACCGCATCGGGGTGATGTATGCGGGCAAGCTGGTCGAACTCGCCAGCGCGGAGGAAATCTTTCACCAACCGCTGCATCCCTATACCATTGCGCTGATGTCGGCTTTTCCCAGCGTGACTGGCCCACGTCGTGCCTTGCAAACGTTGCCAGGCGAGCCGCCTGATCTGCTGGATCCCCCAACCGGCTGCCGCTTTCATCCGCGCTGTCTATTTGCCAGCGATAGATGTCGGGAGCAGACACCACGATTCCAGGACTATGGTGGGGGACACTATGTTGCCTGCTGGCATCCTCAGGAGAAACGGGTATGACCAGCACCGAGCCACTGGTGCGAGTGGAGAGCTTACGCAAACTTTTTCCGCTGAACCAGGGCCTGCTCCGTCCAGCCACGTCGTTTATTCACGCTGTTGATGGGGTGAGCTTTGCGATTGCGCCGGGTAAGAGTCTGGCGCTGGTCGGCGAGTCTGGTTCGGGCAAAACGACAACCGGTAAGTTGCTGGTGCGCCTGCTAGACCCCACCAGTGGCCAGGTCTTCATGCGCTTGAAAGACACTGATGTTGACGTGACTGCGCTCAAGGGCAGTGGAGTGCGCGAGTTTCGGCGGCATGTGCAGATGATTTTTCAGGATCCCTACGAGTCGCTGAACCCGCGCCGCACAGTTTATGACACCGTTGCCGAACCACTGCATGTCCAGGGCATCGGCAATGTGCTTCATCGCCAGGAGCGCGTGGCCGAACTGCTGGCACTGGTTGGCCTGACTCCGCCTTCGACCTTTATGTTCCGCTTTCCGCACGAGCTATCGGGGGGCCAGCGCCAGCGCGTGGCGATTGCGCGGACGCTGGTGATCAATCCCGCGTTGGTGATTGCTGACGAGCCAACCTCAATGCTTGACGTGTCGATTCGGGCCAGTGTGATGCAATTGATGCAGCGTCTGGCCGAACATCTCCACGTAACCTATCTCTACATCACCCACGATCTGGCCGTGGCACGTTACATGTCAGATCGCCTGGCGGTGATGTACCTGGGCAAAATTGTGGAAATGGGCGATACCGAAGAGGTGCTACACCATCCGCAACATCCCTACACACAGGCGCTGCTCTCGGCAGTACCCGTGCCTGACCCGCGCTGGAAACGTACACCCATTGAGATTAAAGGGGGTGTCAGCAAGCCGGTTAATCCACTGCCACGCTGCCGCTTCTATGAACGCTGCCCACTGGCGGCACAAATATGTACGGATAACGACCACCCGTCCCTGGAAGACAAGGGAGCCGGGCATTATGTGGCCTGCTACCGGGCGTGATGTCACATAGCCGAGTTGCTGATCCTGACCGGCCATACCTCTCGCCTGGCCCGTAAACGGGCGGGCAACACAGGAGCAGCGCCCGCCTTCGCGGGCTTCGGTACCAGACACCGGCTGCCGGTGCGCGGCCACCCCACTACGAAACGATCAATAACCACCGCGCTGCCAGGATGATTTGTGCAAATTGTACAATCAGAATCGCCAATATCTTGTTGAAATTGCACAAAAAGCATGCTATCATATAGTCAAGACCCGATGCAACGATGCATTCAGGGACGCTCTCAGGGAGGTGCTATCGATGCTGTACCCATCTCTGAAGCGTGGTGGACACAACAGCAGTGGATATGACGAGGAGGGAGCTATGCGCAACAAAAATTACGAACAGCAGACTATTGATCAAGTGGTGGCCCGTATTCCTGAAGCCGGTCAGGTACTGCGATCCTATGGTATCGATCCATCAAGCCGCCTAACCCTGTCCCAGGCTGCCGCTGCCACGTCATCGCCTGTCGATGAAGTGCTGGCGATTATGGAGTTCAAGGCCCGCCGTGCGGCACAACGCCCCGTGGCACCCGTAGAACAACCAGTGGTCTATAGCGGTATTACACAGCTTGAATACGAAGAAGTTGATGAAGGCGCCGAGGTAGTGGCGTAATATCAACAGATTTGTTTTTGCCTATAGCACCGGAGGTGTTTATACCTCCGGTGTTTTGCGTAGCCTTGTATGACGATAACACGCGGTATACAGTTACCTTATCCACACTCCCGTTCGCATCCACTTAACACAGGCCTTGATCAATGCTGACTGAAAGTGCCGGTCAGCGTCATTGCATCTGCCCTGCTCCCTTCAAACACTACCTACTTCATAGATCTGCACAGTAGCTTCCACCTCATTAAGCCAGCAGGTTGTTCGTTGACTACAACCATTACATGGCTCTCAGCTTCTCATCATAGTTACAGCCAATGTCAAGCTGAAATTCAGCTTGACATTATGGTATTTCATCTGTATCGTTGTTATACTACTCACACATAGGCGATCATTGCTCATCGACTCCCTGAAGAAGATCGACTTTCAATTTAGATATATTGATCGCTTCTTTATGTCTAATACTACAACGAGACATCCCCTGGGTAGGAAGGCGTGGTACGGCCTTAACCCGCCGAAACCACCGTATCTGGTGCGCCAAGGAACCATACGTGGAGGCCGCAGGCCTCCGCGCCCCGGCTGCGGTGAAGTCGCGTTGTAATGCTAAGGAAGCCAAATGTGAGTATGAACGATCTGGGCTTTGTTGAATAACAAAGGAGGAATCAGACATGCGACGTATGCCAGGAATGGTCATTGTAATGGTAACGGCAGTGGTGGTATTGATGGGGCCGGTGCTGGCAGCACCAAAGATTGGCAACCCGGCTTTCGAGCGGGTGTGGCAGCGCCAGGATCGTGCCGTTGTGGAGCAGGTGAGCGGTCGTTCATGGACATGGGGGCCAGCGCCGATTACCGAAGTGCTACGGGAACCATTTGTCGAAGGCCCGGAGGGACAGCGTGCGGTACAATATTTCGACAAGAGCCGTATGGAAGTCACTGATCCAACCATGGATCCCAACAGCCAGTGGTATGTCACCAACGGCCTGTTGCCGATCGAGTTAATGACCGGGCGTATGCAGGTGGGCTATAGACAGATTGAATTCCGCAGCCCGGCTGCTATTTCGGCGATTGGCGATCCTGGGCATTTCCCAACCTATGCCGATCTGGTACATCTGTATCAAAGCCCGGGTGCAGTCAATCCGTCTGACCTGGGTCGACCTGCGACAGGGCTGCTCAACCCGGATCGTAGCGTTACCGGCTTTAATGACTTTGTCAATGATCCAGCGACCGTACTGGTGCAGGGCGAGAACGGACATGGTGTAGCCCGTGCATTCGTTGACTTCCAGAACCAGAGCGGCCTGGTGTACGAGAACGGGCGCTATGTGAACGCGCGGGTCTATGATCCGCTGTTTGTCTTTGGCTTGCCAGTGACCGGCGCATTCTGGGTGAAGACGATGGTGGGTGGAAAGGAGCAACCTGTGCTGTTTCAGGTATTTGAGCGGCGTGTATTGACTTACAACCCGGCCAACCAGCCAGCGTTTCGGGTCGAGATGGGGAATGTTGGGCAGCACTACTACCAGTGGCGTTACCCGCAGTCTAAACCCGATTCGTATCCAGCCCCGTAAAGAGGGAACCGGCTGTACAGAGAAGCTGTCCTGACTAGAAGCGTGAAAGCGACTCCCCCATCAAGAGAGTCGCTTTCGTATTTCTGGCTGGCATACCTATCATCCTGACACTTCATCCTCCCTCAGGTAAAGATGAACCGGCGGTCGCCTGCCAACGCGAGTCGGTGGCAACCAGGGTGAGGAGTATCTGCTTGTCGGGTGGCCACTCCTGCTCGCGCACACGCTCGAACGTGATAGGCGTGATGACTCCCAAAATCTCACTCACATGGATGAACTTATACTCACCATCAGGGCAGGCAAGCGAGTAACAGCGTGCCCACCGGCGATGCCGAGGTAGTGGTGGTGCATCCGGGTCTTCATCGGCCACGATCTCACCATAGATCAACATGGAGGACGCCTGCTCCGGCTGAATAACCACAAAATCCCCGGTTCTAATCTGCATCTGCCAGGGCCGCACGCGCTTACTGGCTTCGATCTCGGCTGCGCGCAGTGTCGCCGGTGTTTCCTGAAAGGACTCGAAGGAGTGCTTCATTTCTCTTGAGCGCGACCGATCCACGGGAGGAATGTAATACGCACGGCGGGTTTTGTCCATCCAGACTGCCAGATCATTTGGATCTTCTCCACCGTGACCTTCCAGTACAAAGCTTAACACGGATCCTGGCGTGTTGAGATAGGGCGGCGGTGCAACCGGGTAAAGGATGACATTATGCCCAGAGCGCACATAATCAGTAACAACCCAGGTAATAAATTCAAGCGCAAACCAGCCGTGTTCGCTATGATCGACCTCAAACTGGAGATACCACTCGCCTTCTGGCCATTGGTGCGAGCGTGGAGCAGGATGCCCACCACAACTCTCCAGGGTGCCAATCCCTGTAAATCCATTCAACACTTCCACCAGGCGCTGCATATTGGCATCTATTTTTTGTCCGTTCATCGCCATATCCTTATCATTACACACAGAGCGCTTTTGCTATAGCAACCCTATTACTACAACGAGACATCCCCAGGTAGGGCGACTCGACGCACAGCCCGTGGATGCACGTTGTTGCTATCAGCCCACGATCGGCACCACTGATCGTGCGCAGATCTGGCCGAAATACGTCAGCCGGTCATTTCATATAGTATAGCGCATCATACATCTGGCTGAGATATGCTACAATGACCGTGAAGCCCTATTCAACATAATGACCGTGTTGTCCTATGAACACAAGGAGGCTGGAGTATGAATAAGCAGACCATCCGTGATGTTGATTGGACCGGCAAGCGGGCCCTGGTACGTGTTGATTTCAATGTTCCGCTCGATGAAAATGGCGTCATCACGGACGATACCCGTATTCGTGCCGCTCTGCCAACCATTCGCTACCTGCTGGATCATGGCGCGAGTGTGGTTCTGATGTCACATCTAGGCCGACCAAAAAAGAAGGTGGTTGAGTCGCTGCGCCTCAGACCAGTGGCCGAGCGGTTGTTCGAGCTTTTGCCGGAAGCGCAGGAGGTGAAGAAGACCGAGGTGACAACAGGTGAGGCCGCTGAGGCCGCAGCCGAGGCACTGAAGCCTGGCCAGGTCTTGTTACTGGAAAACACGCGGTTTGATCCGCGAGAAGAAGCCAATGACGAGGAAATGGCACGGGAGTTGGCGAAACTGGGCGATGTCTATGTCAATGATGCCTTTGGCTCGGCGCATCGTGCCCACGCCAGCACCGAAGGAGTAGCACATTATTTGCCCGCTGTCGCCGGTTTTCTGATGGAAGCCGAGTTGAATGCATTGTATGGCGCGCTGGAAAATCCAAAGCGCCCATTTGTAACGATTATCGGTGGTGCCAAGATTAGCGATAAGATCGGCGTGATTGAAAACCTGCTGGGCAAGGTAAATGCCTTGCTCATCGGCGGGGGTATGGCCAACACGTTTCTGGCGGCTCAGGGGTTGAGCCTGGGTGACTCGCTGGTGGAGCCGGAGAGTATTGAGATTGCAGCCACGTTGATGGAGAAGGCCCGTGCTGCTGGTGTTGACCTGTTACTACCAACGGATGCAGTTGTTGCGGATGCGTTGAGCGCCGATGCGCAACACAAGGTGGTTCCCGTGAATCAGGTGGCTGATGGCTGGCGTATTCTGGATATTGGCCCCGATACCGTCGCTACCTATAGTACGGTGATTAAGCAGGCAAAGACGATCATCTGGAATGGGCCGATGGGTGTCTTTGAGATGGCCCCCTTTGCGAAAGGGACACTGGCCATTGCGCAAGCGATGGCCGAAGCGACCGCGCAGGGTGCAACCACCATTATCGGTGGCGGTGACTCGGTGGCGGCGGTTGAACAGGCGGGCCTCAGCGAGAAGATGAGTCATATCAGTACTGGTGGTGGTGCGTCACTGGAGTTGCTGGAGGGTCGGCAACTGCCCGGTGTCGTCGCTCTCCTCGATAAATAAGCCGGATCAAGTGCAGGTATTGTGGGGGTTTCAGGCATGCGGGGGCCTCGCTCCCGCATGCGGGTGTTATTTTACAATTTTCAAGATGCGCTTGAATTGCGGGCCATCAGCTACTTGCAACAGTTCGTACAGTGCCATTTCGGTACAGGTCACACTCGCGCCCGCGCTTTTCATTTTCTCCAGGCCAATCGCTTTATTGACCGCTGTGCGTGATCCCACCGCATCTGCCACCACCTGCACTTCATAACCCAGGTTGAGCAATCCCACCGTTGTCTGATAGACGCAGATATGGGTTTCAATCCCGGTCATCAAAATTTGCTTGCGATTGAGCGCTTGCAGAGCCTGCATAAACGCCTCATTACCGCAGCAGCTAAAGCTGATCTTGCTGATCGGCTGCGTGTCGGTCAGCAGATGCGCGATTTCGGGAATAGTACGTCCCAGACCGGCCGGGTTTTGCTCGGTGACAATGATCGGGACTTCAAGAATACGCGCTCCCTCAATAATAATGTGCAAATTATCGAACAGACGCTGCTTCTCGTCCATCATATGGGCCAGTCTGCCCTGCACATCCACCACGAGCAAGACGGTATCGGCGATTGTAAGCATTGTGGCTCCTTTCGGTAGTGAAACATACCCTTAACAATGATATCCTCCGATTTGTTGCTGCTGCCGTAACAACACAAGCGCACGTCCCTGTAGTGGATAGGCTTCGCCAGGACGTAGCGACAATAGATTGTGTGCATCGAGTACTGCTGTATCAAGGATCGCTTCCCAGATTAGATCGCTGGCCACACCCGGCAGCACAAAAGACACGGTCTGGGGATTGGGGTTGAGTAGCAACAGCAGGTTGTCATCAGTTATGGGCTGTCCAGTAGCGGTAGAGTCGTGTAACCTATGCCCGTTGAGCAGCATGCCGATACTGTCAGCCTGAACATGCTCAAGCTCTGCCGGAATCAGAGAACGACCGTCAGGATGCCACCAGGTCAGTTCGGGCATATCGTCGCCAAGATCATTGGTACGAAAAAAACGGGGACGCTGTAATGCTGGGTGTTGTCGCCGGATCAGCACCAGGTGCCGCACAAAGGCCAGCAATGCCTGGCCGATCTCGTCCAGTTGCCAGTCTACCCAACTTATTTCGTTGTCCTGGCAGTAGGCATTGTTATTCCCCTGCTGAGTACGATTCAGTTCATCGCCAGCTAGCAGCATGGGGGTGCCCTGTGAGAGCAACAGCGTTGCCAGGAAGTTGCGCTGCTGCTGCTGGCGTATGGCGTTAATCTCTGGATCATTGGTGGGGCCTTCGACGCCGTAGTTGTGGCTATGATTATAGTCGTCACCGTCCCGATTCTGCTCACCGTTGGCTTCGTTGTGCTTCTGCGCGTAACTGACGAGATCCCGCAGCGTAAATCCGTCATGGGCGGTTACAAAGTTGATGCTGGCCCAGGGTCGGCGTCCAGCGGCAGCATACAGATCGGGCGACCCGCTCAGGCGGTGTGCGACCTCCCGTATATCACACTCGAACCCGTTCCAGAAGCGTCGCAGGGTATCACGATACTTACCGTTCCACTCTGACCAGCCCGGCGGGAAATTGCCTACATGATAGCCACCCTCGGCAATATCCCACGGCTCGGCGATGAGCTTGACCTGCGAGAGCAGCGGATCTTGCTGCAGAATCGCGAAAAAGGCGGCGTGGTGGTCAAAGCCATGGGGAGTGCGTCCCAGGGTGACCGCCAGGTCAAAGCGGAAGCCATCGACGTGCATCTCTTGCACCCAGTAGCGCAGACTGTCGATAATCAACTGGAGTACCCGCGGATGGCGTACATTAAGCGTATTGCCGGTGCCGGTGTAGTCCATGTAGTAATAGGGATCATCAGCAACCAGCCAGTAGTAGACGCTATTGTCAATTCCACGTAGCGACAGCGTTGGGCCGAGGTGATTGCCTTCGGCGGTGTGGTTGTAGACCACGTCAAGCAGCACCTCGATGCCTGCCGCGTGCAGAGCCTTGACCATAGCCTTGAACTCCTGCACCTGCTGGCCACAGGTACCACGACTGCTATAGCGTCCAGAAGGTGCAAAAAAGGCCAGTGTGTTATAGCCCCAGTAGTTGGTCAGTGCGCGCGCATCCATGAAATGCTCATCGGCGTGCTGGTGAATGGGCAGTAACTCAACCGCTGTGACGCCCAGTGACTGCAAATAAGCAATAATCGCAGGCGACGCCAATCCAGCATAGGTGCCACGTAATGCTTCCGGGACGTCAGGGTGCAACCAGGTAAACCCCTTGACGTGCAGTTCGTAGATCAACGACTGATGCAACGGTGTGGCAGGTGGGCGATCATCGCCCCAATCAAAGGTGGGATCGATCACCACACAGCGTGGCATATAGGGCGCACTATCTTGTATATCGGCAATCATGCCTCTGGCGATCTGATCGGTCTGATAGCCAGACAGAGCGTTATGCCAGCGCACCGGGCCGCTTACCGCCCGGGCATAGGGATCGACCAGCAGCTTATGCGCATTGAAGTGCTGACCAAGATGCGGTGCATAGGGGCCATGGACACGATAGCCATAGAGTTGCCCCGGTTGAGCACCGGGCAGATAGCCATGCCAGACGTGGTCAGTTTGCTCTGGGAGAGCTATACGGACATATTCATGGGGCGCAGCGGTTGTGTCAAACAGGCATAACTCGACGCCTGTGGCATGCTCTGAATACAGCGCGAAGTTCACGCCCTGCCCATCCCACATTGCGCCGAGTGGGTAGGGTTTGCCGGGCCAGATAGGTGTCATAGATCGCCTCAACCTAGGTGGTAGCTATTCCATTCGGAGTCATTATAGCGTGTGTGCGCCAGGTTGTCGCTCCCTGTGGTTTCGTGCGCCAGACGACTCGCAGTGACCAGAAGCACCTGATCCATGGGTGGTTCCCGCATGGCCGAGAACCACCCATGGATTCACCGAAAAAAGCCATCAGTGCAGTCTCAGGCAACCACTGTATCATTCCTGATTCCATAAAAAAATGTTACACTGCACCAGGATAATCTGATAACAAAGATGGGCCATAGGCATGGACATTCTCATTATCGACAGTAATACACTTGTTCGGCAAGTGGTACATGATTGTCTGGCGCATATGCACTATGAAGTGGTGGAGGTAGCTGATGGACAGGCAGGATGGGAACTCTTGCGGCAAACTGAGATCCCGCTGTTAATCACTGCCTGGCCAGTGCCAGGGATTAACAGCACAGACCTGCTCTCTGCCATGCGCACCAGAAATAGTGTGTTCTATACATATACGATTCTTCTAGGCAAACGAACCGATCAAGCAGCGCTAATAGAAGGTTTGCAAGCAGGAGCCGACGATTATCTTATTAAACCCTTGCATCTCAAGGAACTGCGTCGGCGGGTTATGCTTGGACGGCGCATTCACAAACTGGAAACCCGTCAGCGGCAACTCCACCATGACTATGAGCAAGCGATGATCCTCGATCCACTCACACACGTGTTTAACCGCCAGATGATCTACGAGCGTCTGGAAACCGAGCTGATCAATCTACAGCACAAAGGACATCCGTTCAGCCTGATGTTATTAGAGCTGGATCAGCTCGCAATCTTGAATGAACGGTATGGCTATCATAGTGGTGATCGAGCCTTGCAACTGATGGCATCAACATTGGAACGCATTATTCGTCAACATGATGCAGTTGGGCGCTGGGGTGGCTCGAAGTTTCTGCTGATTATCACCCAGACCACTATTCAGGCTGCACGTGCCATCGGAGAACGTATTCGGCGTCAGATTGCGGCGATTGAACTACAACTCCCCGACGGACATACCTATTCCTTGAGCGCCAGCTCTGGGATCATCAGCGTTCCTCGGCAAGTAAAACTAACACGGCCCGAACTGGTGCTGACGGTCGAGAGAGCGCTGGCACAGGCGAAACAGGAAGGGGGAATCACGTTACTCCAGCTCCCATAAGCAGAACGAGACCATCAGGCGAGCCGGCGTAACAATGGTCGTCAGAGAGGCCGGCGTGGCCTGATTTGGATCACCCCGTACTACCGTGGTTTTACAGTTCAGATTGGAGGCGTTGTACCATCTGACGGACGGCAAAGCGGGCTCGTCCAAGATTCCCATTGGAGCTAATGCCAAGCACGGCAAAATATCCAGATGTAATAAGTGAGGCGATATAGGTGAGATCATCGGCCTCGAGAATAATATCGCGCACATTCCCGGCTCCCAGACGATTCGCCGTCATGGCTGCGGTTGCGGCTAATCCAGCCAGTTCAATCTCGGCGGTCTCGCGATCATGAGGCAGATCATCACCTTGCAAAACCATTTCCACGCCTAGACCGTCACTGCCTATCACGCCAGCAAGTCTGGCCCCTTTCACACGTTCTACGGCCTCTTGTAAAATATCCGTCAAGCTCATGTATAACGGCTCCTTCTTTAACGGCACAACACATCAGGCCTACAGCTCTCGTCGTCCTTCTAACGCCGAGCCGAGCGTTTCCGCATCGGCCCATTCTAGATCGCCGCCGGTAGGCAACCCACGTGCCAGGCGCGTGATTCGTACTCCCAGCGGCGTCAATTCACGGTGGATCAGAAACGCAGTTGCTTCACCTTCGGTATTTGGATTGGTGGCCAGAATAACCTCCGTAACTGGCTCACAGCGTAGCCGATCCAGCAACGCATCGATCTTCAAGTGTTCGCGATAGATCCCATCCAGCGGTGCCAGATGGCCGTGCAACACATGATATAGCCCCCGATACACCCCGCTGCGTTCGATCGCCAGCACGTCCAGGGGATCTTCAACCACACAGATCTTACTTTGATCGCGTGTCGGATCGAGACAGATAGGGCATAAATCCGCAACGGCAATATTAAAACAGCGTGTACAAAGCGTCACCTGCGTTTTCATCGCCGTGATCGCCGCTACGAGTGCCTGCGCCTGTTCTGCATCGGCACGCAATAAAAAGAAGGTGAGCCGCGAAGCAGTTTTGGGGCCAATGCCGGGGAGACGACTGAACTCGTCGATCAAGCGTGCTACCGGCTCAACCATAAAGCTTTGTTCGCGGCTATGGGACGACATACGTTGTCTCTCAAGTTAAAACAGGCCAGGCATGCCCTTCATCCCACCCATAAGTGGCCCCATCCGTTCCTCTGCCAACGCCTGTGCTTTTTTGGTGGCATCGTTCAGCGCTGCCAGGATCAGATCCTGTAACATCTCTACATCTTCGGGATCAACAACATCGGGCGAGATCGTCAACGATAAAATCTCGCGATGCCCATTCATAGTGACGGTAATGGCGCCCCCGCCGGAACTCCCCTCCACCGAGGTATTACCGAGTTCTTCCTGTATCTGTTGCATCTGGCGCTGCATTTGCTGCGCCATCTGTTGCAATTGACGTGGATTCATATGCTGGCACTCCTTTACATATCCTTACTGTTCAATATCAATAATATCAGCATCAAAAACATTGATAGCTGCTTTTACCCAGGCATCTTTGCGGCTGGCTCGCATTTGACTCCGCATATCCTGAGGTTCCGAAGGTACTTCTATCGTACAACGGATGCCAAACGTCATCCCCATATGTTTACTCAACACCTCCTCCACAATCTGACGGTGGTGCGGTTTTTCGATATTTTCTTTATGAAACTGCGATGGTGCCAGCAGAATAACTGTCCGATCCTCTACATCGAGAGGGCGTATGCTATGTAATAACGCCTGTACCATCTTATCACGTGGACGCACATCCCGTACCACGTCTGACCATACGGCCTCAACCTGTTCGAGGATCGACAACTCGGTGTTCGCCACATGCACGATTTCAGGTACGACGGTGGTCGCTGGCGATACCGAACTCGGTGCAGCGATGGGTGGCAAGAGATCATCGTGCGGTACATTGTCCGGTGCATCAATTGACACAGATGATGCAGCATCGGGCACATCTGACATGCGCAGATCCGTCGCGGGCGGTGCCGCATCAGGTCGATCTGCCGCCAGTGATGAGACTGGTGATGGCCGGGCGGTATCACCACTGCGTGCCGCTGCTGCCGTAGCCACTGGCGGTGATGCAGCACGTGGACGGCTAGCCAGGCGGTTTGCCACCGGTGATGGCAAGTTTGTCGCTGTTGCAGGGGCGATGAGTGCTTCCACCATCGCCAGTTCCAGGGGTAAATGCCCGTAGGGGCTGGTGCGTAACTGATAGTCCAGGCTGCTAAAAATCTTGATCCAGGCTACCAATTGACCTGCATCAGCGTGGCTGGCCCAGGTGTTAAGCACGGTCAACTCATCTTCACCAACATCAAGCAGTGCTGGATCGTGCGTCACCACCAGCAGCAAAAGCGCCCGTAGGCGCTCAACCAGGTCGCGTGCAAATTGACGCAGGTCTGCGCCCTGATCGGCCACCCCATTGATAGCCCGCAAGCCAGCGGGCAAATTGCCAGCCAGCAACGCCTCGATCAACGCATCAACTTCAACCGCGGCGGTCATCCCCAGCAAACTATGCACCTGCGCCAGCGTAATCGTGCCGTCGCTGAACGATCCTGATTGCTCAAGAATACCCAGGGCATCACGCATACTGCCAGTGGACGCTCGGGCGATTGCTTCTGCGACACCCGGCTCCAGTTGCAAGCCCTCTTCGGCAGCGATCTGGCGCAGATGATCCGCCATCGCGGCAATTCCCAGGCGCGTGAAGGTAAAGCGCTGACAACGGGATAGAATAGTGGCCGGAACTTTGTGCACCTCGGTTGTCGCCAAAATAAAGATCGCATGCTCAGGCGGCTCTTCCAGGGTCTTAAGCAACGCATTAAACGCGGCTGTAGAAAGCATATGCACTTCATCAATCACATAGACCTTATAGCGTCCTGAGGTTGGCCGAAACTGCACCCGCTCAATAATCTCACGCGCATCGTCCACACTGGTATGAGAAGCTGCGTCCATTTCAATAACATCGACTGCATGCCCATTGGCAATTGCCTGGCATGACTCGCAGATCCCACAGGGACGTTGATCTGTCGGCGCGGTACAGTTGACAGCCTTCGCCAGCAAGCGTGCCATCGTCGTTTTACCAACTCCACGCGGGCCAGTAAACAGGTAGGCATGCGCCACGCGTCCTTCGCTAATCGCGTTGCGCAGCGTTCGCACTACATGCTCTTGACCAATCAACTGATCGAAGGTTTGTGACCGCCACTTACGGTAAAGCGCTTGTGAAGCCATGGATGCCTCTATCGTACAATAACCTGCTCATTATACCGTACAGCCCTATGCATCGCAAGACAGCCCTTGCCGGATGACTGTAGCCGAACGGTTTCGTGATGTACCCATTTGTTGCTGGTGAGGATGATCGTATTGTAGCAAGATGTCGGGCGGTTGCATGACATGGTGCGTAACCCGATCAGGGCGAAGCGAGGAGCGAGAGGGGAAAACCCTCTATTCTCACTCCTCTCTGCTCTTCCCTCACTTCTCGCCAGCGTATCGCTCTGTATGCATCCTGGATGACAGAGGGTCAATCTTGCCCAGAATCATTTGCAGCAGCGAATACGAGTATGGTATAGTCTGATACAGATAATCAGCATAACCCTCTGGCTTTAACCGGAAGGAGCAAATATGTCACAACAAAGCCTGATCTGGCCACTGACCATTATTGTCCTGGCACTGGCTATTATGCTATCAATTGTTGCCAACCCCGACGCACCACGTGCTGCACCGTTGCAGCAGTCTGACTGTGTGCAGGGGAATCCGGCCTATCCAGCCTGTCTTCAGCAAAATAATACGCTGAATAATCCGAGTTATCCTGATCCTACGAATACCCGTACTCCAACCCTGACCTATACACCGAATCCAACCGAGGATCAAAATCAAAACGATGATGATATGACCCCAACCTCAACCCGTACGCCTGTCATCGACGATGATAACGATAATGGTACCATAACTCCGACCGCGACACGCACCTCTACCGCAACAGTTACCGCGGTTAGGAATGACAATCAACCACCCGTCATTGCTACACCTACCAGCACAGTATCGGCGGTCGGCGATGTTTTGAACTGTGTACCCGAGGTGCTGGTGCTGATTGAGGGGCAAGGCCCACCGTTGACACCGCTCATGCTCTTTTTTAATGGGCGGCCTGTAGGCGGAGCCACCAGTGATCCCAGAGGCTTCTACAAATTGCGGTTAGTCACGGGGAGAGAACGGCCAGGTGACTATCCGGTCGAGGTACAGGTGCGTCATACACGAGAGGTCATAGATGAGCGTATCTGTCGGGTACCGGGCAGTATGTCGCCCACACCGACCGAGGTCTTCCTCAATTAAGAGCCGTGCCGTGGTTGATCGAACACAACGTCTTTTGCGCCTGCGGCCTTCGGGAATGGTTGGAACTTAGAAAGTACTGCGCTGCCGCAGGTGCAAAAGAGAGGTACCCATCCTAACACATACGTCCTGTCATTGAAAAGACGTACGCAATGACTCAACTGCCGACCGGTTGTGCCTGCAGCAATGTGGAAGTGACTCGCTTTATGGGTCGCATGATTTGCCTCTGGTGCAACATATGCCCATAAAGCAATACAGTACCGCCCTACCAAAGGCCAGAGCCATCGTGCTGGTCATAACCAGACCAGACAAGAAGGCCACTGCCCGCATCATGTCAATCCCCGCAGAACTGGATGCCTGCCAGGTTATAATATGATCATACCCGGTCGCTGGCAGACGCCTGTGTCTGCCTCTGCCAGTTTCCGTTCAAGTACAGAAATGAAGTAACGAGATTTGTTGTGATAGAGCATAGTGGCAAACCACCATATCTGGCCGCCCTTGAGCAGCGGGTACTTGTTTTTGACGGAGCGATGGGTACCAGTATCGACACCTTTGCCCTGACTGCCGCCGATTATGGCGGGCCAGACACCGAAGGTTGTCGTGATTATCTGGTTATAACCCGCCCTGATGTGATTGAACAGATCCATACATCGTTTATGGAAGCTGGTTGTGATGTACTAGAAACCTGTACATTTCAATCAACGCGCCTGCGCCTGGAAGAGTGGGGGTTGGCCGACCAGACCTATACGATCAATGTCCAGGCTGCTGCCCTGGCCCGCAAAGTGGCCGACCGCTTTGCCGCACAGGATGGCCGTCCGCGCTTCGTTGCTGGCTCGATGGGGCCAACTGGCAAGCTGCCTTCGTCGGATAATCCTGACCTCAGCGATATCACCTTTGATGAACTGGTAGATCTGTTTGCCGAGCAGGGCCGGGCGCTGATTGATGGCGGGGTCGACGTGTTGCTGATTGAAACGAGCCAGGACATCCTCGAAGTTAAGGCCGCCATCCTGGGCAGTAAGCAGGCGATCACGGCTGCTGGCCGTCCGGTTGCGCTGCAAACGCAGGTCACGCTGGATACCAGCGGGCGTATGCTGCTGGGCACTGACATTGCCAGCGCACTGGCAACGATTGCGGCGCTTGGCGTCGATGTGGTGGGCCTGAATTGCTCAACCGGCCCGGAGCATATGCGCGAGCCGGTGCGCTACTTAACAACGCATACGACCTTGCCGGTGAGCTGTATTCCGAATGCCGGGTTGCCGATCAACGTTGAGGGGAATGCCGTCTATCCCCTCGAGCCAGAGCCTATGGCCCGGTCGTTGGGCGAGTTTGTGCGCGATCTGGGGGTGCGCGTGGTGGGTGGATGCTGTGGCACAACACCGATGCACATTCGTCGCCTGGTCGAGACTGTGCAGACGATCACCTTGCCAACGCTCGAGCGCGTGATCGTGCCCACCGTCTCGTCGGGCATTCGCGCTGCGCCGCTGCACCAGGATCCGCGCCCGCTGATCATTGGTGAGCGCGTGAATAGCTTGGGTAGCCGTAAGGTCAAGCAGTTGCTGCTGGCGGAAGACTACGACAGCATCTTGCAGATTGCGCGCGAACAGGTGGATGGGGGGGCACACATTCTTGATGTGTGTGTGGCAATGACCGAACGATCGGACGAAGCCGAACAGATGGTCAAACTGGTCAAGACACTGTCGATGGGGGTTGAGGCTCCGCTCATGTTTGACAGCACCGAAGCCCATGTGCTAGAAGCGGCGCTGCAGGTCTATCCCGGTCGACCTATTCTGAACAGCACCAGCCTGGAGGGTGGGCGCGGCAAGAAGATAGATGAAACGTTGCCGCTCGCAGTACGTTATGGCGCGGCAGTGGTGTGTATGGCGATTGATGAGGAGGGTATGGCGCATACGCCCGAAGATAAGGTGCGCATCTGCCGCCGCATCTACGAGATCGCTACCCAGGAGTATGGCCTGCCACCTGATGCACTGATCTTTGATGTCAATACCTTTCCGATTACGACCGGGCAGGAAGAACTCAAAGACGAAGGCTGGTGGACGATCGAGGGTGTGCGACTGGTCAAACAGCACCTGCCGGGTGCTCTGACCAGCCTGGGGGTGAGTAATCTGTCGTTTGGTGTGGCACCGCATGCGCGGGCAGCGCTGAACAGCGTGTTCCTGTATCACGCAGTGCAGGCTGGTCTGGATATGGCGATGGTCAACCCACAACATATCACGCCCTATGCTGAGATCTCGCCCGAAGAGCGCACGATTTGTGAGGATTTGATCTTCAATCGCCGCGAGGATGCGCTGGCGGTTTTTATTCAGTACTATGAAAAAACCGGTTCACCCCGGGCCCTTGCCCAGGTAGAGAAAGTCGATCCGACTGAGGGTATGACGGTTGATGAGAAAATTCACTATCATGTGCTACACCGTAAGCGCGAAGGTATTGATCGCTTGATTGACCTGTCGTTGGAGCAGCGGGTGGGGTTTGATCCGCTGGTAGAACTCAAAGCCCGGGGGAAAACTACCTCGGTGCTGAGTGTCGCCGCCGTAGATATTCTCAACAACGTGTTGTTGCCGGCCATGAAAGACGTGGGTGACCGCTTTGGCGCAGGTGAGCTGATTCTGCCCTTTGTGCTACAGAGTGCTGAAGTGATGAAGAAGGCCGTCGCTCACCTGGAACAGTTCCTGGAGAAGCAGGAAGGTACCAGCAAGGGCAAGGTGGTGCTGGCAACGGTGTATGGTGATGTGCATGACATCGGTAAGAGCCTGGTGAACACCATTCTCTCGAACAATGGCTACACGGTATACGATCTGGGGAAACAGGTGCCAATCAACACGATTATTGAGAAGGCGGTGGAGGTGCAGGCGGATGCGATTGGCCTCTCTGCGCTGCTAGTCAGTACCAGCAAGCAGATGCCACTATGTGTGCAGGAGCTTGACCGGCGTGGCTTGCAGTTCCCGGTGCTGGTGGGCGGCGCGGCGATCAACAAACAGTATGGGCAGCGTATTCTGTTTGTTGAGGAGACGCGGCCCTATGCGGCCGGGGTGTACTACTGCAAGGATGCGTTTGAGGGCTTGCAAACGATGGATCAGCTAAGTGACCCGGCGCTACGGGATGAGTTCGTGGCCCGGGTGCAGCAAGATGCAATGCAGGCGCTGAACAAGCCGCAGCGCGGGCGTATGGTGATGGCCGATGTCGGGCGCACACAGGGTACGGGAGCGCAACAGTCGGCGATAGCGCGGGATGTGCCTATTCCCACTCCACCCTTCTGGGGGGCGCGGGTTATGCGTCGCATTCACCTCGATGAGGTGTTCGATTGCCTGGATCGCAATGCATTGTATCGCTTGCAGTGGGGCGCAAAGAATGCGAAGGGGGCGCAGTGGGAGCAACTGCGGGCCGAGTTTGATCAGCGTGTGCGCGATCTGCGCCGCGAGGCCGAGCGTGATGGTTGGCTGCAACCGGTGATTGCCTATGGCTACTTTCCGGCGCAGAGCGAGGGCAACGACCTGATTGTCTATGATCCGCTGGCCTTTGCTACCAAAACCGATGGTGTGGCAAATCTGCGCGAAGTGACGCGCTTTCGCTTTCCGCGCCAGCCGCACGGCGAGCATTTGTGCCTGTCCGATTACTTTGCCAGCGTGGACAGCGGTCGGGTTGATGTCGCGGCGTTTCAGTTAGTGACGGTGGGCGATCGGATAACCGAGTTGTGTGAACGCTTGCAGCGCGAGGGCGACTACAGCAAGGGCTATTTTATCCACGGTCTGGGCGTATCGCTGGCCGAGGCGCTGGCCGAATATATTAACCGCATCATCCAGCGCGGCCTGGGCCTGAGCAAGGGGCAGGGTAAGCGTTACTCGTGGGGCTATCCGGCCTGCCCCGATCTGGAGGATCACACAAAGTTGTTTATGCTGCTGCCCACCGAGCAGATCGGCGTGTCGCTGACCAGCGCTTTCCAGCTCGTGCCGGAGCAGAGTACGGCCGCGATTGTGATCCACCACCCGGAGGCGAAATACTTCAGCATTGGCAGCACTCTGGAGCGCGCCGAGGAGGATGTGGCCGGGAGTGTGTAACCGGTGGAGATCTGGGGCACCGCGCTGGTTGTAATGCAAAGGCGCAAAGGTATCTACGTTAGAACGTTAGAATTTGCCAACACAAGGACGCAAAGATTCAAAGAGGTATTGCATACAATATTCCACCTCATTCTGGTACGTCCTGTGGAAGGGTCATGGGGTATGTCAAAACGCACCCTGGTATCACATTGCCGCGCATGGCTACGTTGTCACATCGTGCTATGGTACCCGCATTGCCTGGCATCACCCCATAACGACCATCGTTGCTATCGTTGCTATCGTTGCCCAACAAATGGATGGCAATGCGGGCACCCACAAGGGGTGCCCCGACGATCCTTGTTGCGCCATGCCCGCCATGCCCGCCATGTCCCGCTATGCCTGCATTGGTGCCGCCCATTGACACCCATTGACACCCATTGCCCCACAACGACCATCGTTGCTATCGTTGCTATCGTTGCCCAACAATGGATGGCAATGCGGGCACCCACAAGGGGTGCCCCGACGATCATTGTTTGGCGATGGGCGGCGATGTTTGCCATGCCTCACATGGCCTCACAACGATCATTATTTCCCCGACCACCGTGTTGGCCCCACACCTCGCGCTTCGCGTCTCGCGCCTCGCGCCTGCACGCTGCAAACCCCCATGATCTTTGCGTCTTTGCCCCTTTGCGCCTTTGCCTTAAAAACGGCAGCCGTCCCCAACGCAGGGAAGCAAGGACGCAACAGGCACACCGCTGCTGGCGCCTACTGCTGCATCTCCAGTGCCCAGAAGTAAGGATCAAGTACACGGCGCGGTGCGAGCCTGGACAGCAGCAGGCCATCGCTGCCAACATCATCACCCGTCGAGGAGATCAGGCTAAAGCGTAACGTAATGTTGTGTGCGTAGGCAATACGGAGAAATGTCTTGCCGCTATCATCGCGGGCTATCCAGGCACCCAACTGATCGCTGATACGCCGCATCTTGTTAACATACTGACTCATAGCATGGGCATCCATCTGCCGCACAGATTCAGGGGTATTGACCGCATTCCACAGCGGATCATCCTCAAGATACTGCCGCAGATTTGCCGGCAAATGCATAATCCGGTCGCCCTTGGTTAACACCACCACCAGCCGCCGCCCAACACGATTAAAGTCAACCCCGTGGTTGAGCAGCGTGTTGATATAGTTGTTGAGCAGCATATCCATCGAGCGCCCTCCCGCATTTGAGGGATCGCCCTCTGGCCCGATCAGCATAAAGGTCGTCGGTGCCTTCAGCAGATAGGGGGCTTCCTCCAGTGGCACATACATACTATCAAATATCTCGCCAGCACAGTCACGTGCCACCAACGTGCGACTGCCCCAGCGCTCCATGTTTTTCAGCAGCATAATGTACACGTCCTGAACACCGCGCGGGGTTGGGCCGGGCATGTGACCTTGCGCCAGGTATTGCCGAATTTCACGGATACGGTTCTGTGAGAGATCGGTCAGGGCGGCCCAGGAATATTGCGGCCAGACGTTGGACATTTTGATCAACATCAGTGTTAAAGCCTGCAGAAACACCGTCTTACCTACTTGTGACCAGCCAAAAACCTGGATGAAAAATGGTGGATGCTGTGCATAATCATACACGTACTGTGGTGGTATTTCTCCACCACATACCGGGCAGGAAGTGAGCGATTTACGTATGCGAATTTCAGCCAGACAGTGAGGACAGATGATCTTCGGGGCAAAGAGAAACATGCCATCGCTCCTGATTAGCGGCGTCTCAAAAGGCCGAAAAGAAACCTGAGTAACCAGGCCCACATACTCGCTTTATTGCGGCGGGAGACCGGTGCAGAATTGGGACGTGAGCGTCGCTGAACGCCGCGTGGTTTCGATCGGCCCGACGTCACCGCACGACCACCAGAGGGACGGCGCGGACGAACCCTTGCGCTACGCACTGATACATCGTCTGTACTCCTGGCTGTAACGGTGTGTTGCGGCGCGCGCTCCCTCCCGTCCGTGCTGTTCTGTGCCAGCACTGCCTCTGGTTGCGGCGCGCGCTCCCTCCCGTCCGTGCTGCTCTGTGCCAGCACTGCCTCTGGTTGCGGCGCGCGCTCACCCTCGTCCGTACTACTCTGTGCCAGCACCGCCTCTGGTTGGGCATCTATTCTGCCCGGTACAGCAGGCTGCGACTCGTGTTCACGCTCGGCCATGCTGCCGGGTGCCAGCATCCCTTTTGCCTGAACGCTGGCTCTCGACGCAACCGCCCTATGCGGCTCTTGTAACTGAATGTGCAGATAGTTGCCACCATATGGGCGCGTACTGGCACCGACCATCCAGTACAGGCCTGGCCGTGATGTGCAACGGTCAATGCAGGTATCAAAGCTGCAGGCACTGCGCTGCTGGCGTGGCATCAGCGCAAAAGCAGTGCGCAAAGTGTCTGTAATCGCCTCAGCGCTCCCTACCAGCAAGAGTGACTGCCCCTTCCGGGTAACATCGCGGGCCTGGCGTGCCAGTGCCACCAGATTGTGTACGGTGGTGCTGACATTGCCGTCCACCACGGCTGGTACTGGCTGCGGTTTGACCTGCGTATGGTGACCATCTTCCGCCGTCTGCGCGATATGCTCAAGCATGGACTGTGGATCGTGCTGGAACGGATAAGCGGTCAGGATTGCAAAAGGATTGTCATCAATTGCTGTGAACTGCTCAGGTGTTAGCACCAGACCATGCACCAGAAACGCGCCGCTACGTCCGGTAGCGTCAATGATAGTCGTATCCGGTCTGGTCAACAGGCACGTATGGGTCAGAACGAAGGCCCCGCTGTCCAGCCGAAAAAACTGCCAGCGCACAATATCGGCTTGCTGCTGGAAGCACTGCACCCGCTGCTCAATCGCCTGAACAGCGCTGGGGGGGAGTGATGTACTATGGCAGACGGTCTGGAAGCCGCTTTTGCGCTGAGGCGAATAGGCGGCTTCCACCCGGGTATAGATCAGTTGTCCAACACGCAGGGACAGCGACATCTACGTTCTCCTGATCAGCCGCAGGCCATAGTAACTGGCCCGATCCGTCTCCGGATCGAGCAACTCATGCGGCTGGCCGTGATCAGGGCTGAACAGACCACCTCGGAAGCGTTTGGCCGGTTTGCCCATTCCGCCCCAGCGCACCCGGCTGTTCGGACAGTCAATCCACTCCATCACCCCCAGACGCATCAGTAACTGATCGGCGTGGGTACGGGTCAACCCCTCGTGTGCAGCGACTTTGCGACTGGCGGCATCGACACGCTCCAGCAGCGTCCGGGTGCGCTCACTAAGATCGCCCATACCGGCAAAGGCGTCGTTGAGTTCGGGTTGCTGTTTCAAGGTACGATAGGCGGTCAACCACTCGTCCAGGGTAGGAATGCTGCACTGCGCCCATTGCGCCAGTTGCTGAGCCTCATGCGGCAATATCCCCGTCAGGAAAGCATTCCAATAGTTATTATCGCTGATCTCAGTCGGCGTCACACGTGGATTGAGATAGAGCAGATTATCATACCACTCCTCATCAAACTGGCTGTCGGTCGTTGAACACAGAAAATATTCCGCCTGGATCTTCGTCAGCGGATACCAGTGGATATAAGCCCTGATCGCCTCGACCCACAACATAGGAAACCCGGCACGATCAAGGATAAAGGTTGGCGTGGTCATTATGGCTCCTCCTCCAACTACAAACGTAGCAACGTATTCACAAGCGGCGTCGGATCGTCACCGGCACGATAGGTCACCGTATGTGGCCAGGCGTCCAGTTGGCCCGGTTCGGTCTGCACCAGGACGATCCGGTCGCGCCAGGATGTGCTGGCAAAATCGGCCAGATCGGCAATCGGGCCAGTGGCAAACACCAGTACCCGGGCGTCAGGCGGCGTGTGTTCCAGAATAGGGCCGATCAAGCGCGTGCGCGGCGGATCGGGCGGTGCGATGGGTGGCTTCTGACCAGGCTGGCTTTTGGCCTGACTGTCACCCAGTTGATAGGTCGTTACTTCGCCATAATCGGCCAGGCGTTCCCAGACAGCCGGCAGCGCCTGGTATGCAGACCCGGACGTACTCGACCCATCCACTATAATGCGTAGCGTGCGGGTAGTCTCGGTAGCCTGCAACGTCAGCGCCCATAGGAAGGGATCAAGCACCCGATAGCGTCGGGCGCGCTCACGTAGGCGACTGGACGAGACATCAGGACTCTGCCCCAGTGCCGAGACAACGCTGAAATACAGGTTCATCCCCTCGGCCTTGACCATGTTGATAAAGGCACGCCCTTTCTTGACACGCTGACGAGTGTATTCTTCCAACAAGTTGGAAACCCGCTCCATGCCCTTTCGGTACTCTTGCAGCGAGAAATCCTCAGCCGGGGGGAGCGTCGCATCGGGTAGCGTCAATGCTTGATATGGATCAAGCATCAGGTATTCTTCGATCTCTGGTGTAAAGGCCACCTGATCGGCCTTGGTGAAGACCACAATCAGATTGCGGCCCTGCAGATCGGCCTGCAGGCTGCGCATACCTTTGCGATACACACTAAACAGATCGGTCAGCGAGCGTCCCTCCTGATCATTTTCCAGGTCTTGCAAGCTCACCAGGAACCAGGTCGTGCCCACAAACTTGAGTGCGGGCAAATAGGCCTGCACCTCGTTGATCGAGTCGAAAATCTCACCTGCCACATCATACATCACCAGGCTGCGCGAACCCACTTCGGGTAAACCGTATAGCCCGATCAACAACGGGCGAGGCGTCGTTACATCGGTTTTCTGCACAATCTCGCCTTGCATAGCCTCGCGCCACATCTGGCGAATAGCGGTCATGGTTGCCTGATCATAGGCGTTGTCGTACATCCCCTCCCAGACATTGCTCATATTCTCCAATACCAGCGTTAGTGCTGCCAGATAGGTCGTCTTCCCGTGGCGCGAGAAGCCGATGGTCAGTAACCACAGCGGCGGAACGCGATCATATTCGGCAATATATTCATCGGGAACCGGATTACTCGCACAGATCTCACACGTGCGGGCGAGCGCAAAGTCATGCGGTTTCAGGCAGAATGGACAAATGACCTGAGCCATAGCAAAAACTCCTCTCCTGGACTGCCTTATCTGTTACAAAATACACATACTCTACCGCTGTTGTATCAACAATGCAAGCTGATCGGCAATATAGGCAACAGCTTCAGCCACCGTTTCCTGGCGTGCCATTACTGGCAGCGGTAGCTGCCAGGGCCGCCAGGGTTGATCACGATACACACGGGCACGCTCATACCAGGCCGACGCCAGCCAATCTTGTGCATCCAGCCAGCAGTCGTTGGTCAACACCAGCCAGAAGCTGACCTGCTGCAGCGTGTGCCGTTCCAGAATTGGCCCTATCAGGCGCGGTCGGCGCACACCGCCGGGCGCAAATAGCATCTCTGGCTGTATTGTAATGCCGGGCAAGGCGACTGGATCGCTCTGTCCCATCTGGTAGACCAGCAACCAGATACGTTCGTTGCTGGTGTCATACACCTGCTGCACCAGCCGGGTGGCAATTGCCACCAATCGGTTGTACCCAGATGTGTCTCGAGTCTGACTATCCACTATTATAATACCGTAACGGATATCAGAGGGTGGATCAGGAATTTTGTGTTGGGTGCGCACCCGAATTTGAAATTCTAGCCGTGTTGCCAGACGTGACACCACGGCTGGCACATCTGGGGCGGAGGCATCCTCTGATAGCTGGTGCCATGTGGCCAGGGTGCCCAGCAACCACGAACGCTGCGCCGGTAGCAGGCTATCTACCAGAGTCGCCAGGGAGAACGTGGCTGGTGTCGCTCCATCAACCCGAAGACCGAGGGCAGCGGCCCACGCCGGATCATCCGCCCGGCACCGGATTGCATACAGTATTGCCGCAGCCCCGCTCGAATCCGCATTAGCCAGCGGCAGCGCCAGTTCGAGCAGCAGTGTGTCAGGTTCGACCAACGTATCAGTGGTAGTGACGGGCGGAGGACGTTCGGCATACAACAGAAAGAGCGCTCGACCGGCAGCCAGTCCCATCCGGCGCGTATGCGCGTCGTTGCTCTGTAGCCAGGCACGCACCAGCTTGACCGCCCGTGGCAGTTCACGCACGGCCAGCCCCAGAATAACGCCGATGATCAATCGTGCCTGATCACCGGACGGTTGCACCGAACGGAGATCATCCAGTTGTTTGAGCCATGTCGATAGTTTTGTCCCCAGTGCCTTGCCATTATGCGCAGATACTTTGATGCTCTTCTGCAATTCGGCCCACCACTGCCGGGCACTGAGGATTGCCAGCTGGCGTGTATAGCGGGTACGAGCCATGGTCTCAATCGCCTGCAGATCGGCGATGGGCAGCAGCGGGTCAACTGTGCTTACTGGCAGCGCTGGTACATAATCCGTTTCGTGTGCGACCGAGATGATGATCAGCCGCTCGCGCCACGGGCTATGCCAGACATCAGCCAGGTCAGGCAGTGGCCCCCAGGTCAACACCAGCACAAAGGCGCAGGTGGCTAGATTCATTCGCTCCAGGAGCGGATAAAGCAATCGTGGCCGGGGATGTGTCTCCGGTGCGGTGAATATCGAGCGGCGGGGTTGCGTCAGCCAGTCGTTGTTACCCAACATGCCCACATACAGATCGTACGTAGCTCCTAATCGGGCATAGAGCTGCTTCCCGGCACGGATGCTGATCTGGCAACGGCTGGCAGTATCGGAACCATCGAGGACGAGGATGCCATAACGCTGGCCCGGTACATCCAGGGGTAGACCATCCAGGGCATAGGAACGGGCAATGAGCGTATGGATTACCTGCTGCACCTTGTCCACGTGATGCCCACCCCCATATGTCACGAGCCAGTCCCGCAACTGGCAGCGTTCGGTTGCTCCCATCCGATTTAGCGCACGCAACAGAGCCGCATGGATAGGTGCTGTCCAGTCCGCTTGCTCGATCCAGACCAATAGCGCCGCCAGTACCGTGTGCCGGGTTGCCGCGTCCGCCGCCAGCAGGCAACCACACAGATCGAGCAGCGGCATATAACGCGGGTTGAGCGGCTGCTGTTGTGCATCAGCCAGTTCAGCATACAGCAGCCGCCCGGCAGCCTGGGCACACACGCAGCGACCGCTCTGGGCAGCCATCCACGCCCGCAACTGGTGCGTAGCATCGCTCGGATCGTGCAGCGCCAGCACCCGCAGCGTATGCAGCAGAGCGCAGGCATGATCCAGCGTCGTAGATGCTACATCACCAGACTGCCAGGGCAGCCGATCAGCCAGGGACGCCAGCCCGTCCCACAGCAGATTGCGCGGCGCATGCGCATTAGACGCACACAGCACCTGGTAGAGCGGCCAGCTTGCGTGCAGGGCGGCTCTGGGTAGGTCAGGATCATCCGCCTCAAGCCAGCCGCGCAGTAGGGCCGCCAGCGTGGGATAGGCCAGAGGATCGCATTGGCACGCCGCTGCCAGCGCATAACCCGCGACTGTCACCCCGCTCATGCCCGGCTGTTGTGCCAGTGTAGTAAGCAGCACCGCCAGCCGTGGCAGACGATTGCCGCCGACCTGTCCCCATGCATACCCCAGCGCCCGCCATAGCAACTCGTTCTGCGCTTCCTGGTAAACTCTCACCAGATCGATACTGATCGCACTCAGGCCCGACCAGAGCAGATGCTGATGGTTGGTAATCTGGTGCTGGACTTCCCAGGCCAGGGCTGGTGCATAAAAACGAACCTGGCACTCATCGGCAGCAGCGTGAACCAGCGCCAGCAGATCAAACATCCCCGTGGTGCGCGGGTCACACAGGTCGTGCCAGCCGTCACGACGCAGAGCTTGCGCCATACGTATGTAGATGTCGTGTAGATCGTGTGCTCGGAGATGCGGGAACAGACCGATCAGCAGGGCATAGAGGCGCCCGTGGTGCGGTAGACTGGCAAACCAGTGCCGGGTGCTGTGTGCGTCAGTCGGGCTGATCTGTTCCGCCAGAGCATACAAATCATCCACGCTGGCAGTGCTTGGCAGAGTATGCAAACAGGCGCAGAAATAGTTAATCTGCGCGGGGCTATGCAGATAATCGCGCAACAGGCGCTTTTGCTCTTGACGCAACAGGTCGCTCTGTGCGGCGGTGATCAATTGTCGTTGCAAGTAGAACTGTTCGTGCTGGTGCCAGATGTGTTGCATCCACGCCTCCCGCTCTTGTCCCAGGGGGCAGGCGGTACTGATCAGCGATACATTGCCCAGGCGCAAAGACTCTTCTGGCAGGTGCGTCGTCAAGATCAGGCGCAACGGTTGGATGGCGGTCAGACGTTGCAACACCGGAAGCAGCGTGTGCAGATCATCCGGTGTGGTAAACGCCTGCTCAATAATGCACACTGTGGAAGCTACTCCAACCGTGTCTGCCAGCTGATCGATCAGGATCTGGGTGTCAAATGCTGGTCGCCAACCAATCAGGATCGGGCATGCGCTGTCTGGCTGCATCTGTAGCGCCAGATGTATGGCCGCAGCCGAGGTGCCACTCTGCGCCGGGCCGTGAACAATCCAGAGCGGTGCCTGATCGAGGTCGGCCGAGTATTGATTGGCATACGTCGGGGGGGCGACGAATACGGCGGCGAGACGCTCGCGGGTCGGCATAGACAGCGGCGCAAAGAGCGGCAGCGTATCCGCAGGTATCGTGGACACGTGTGAGCCAGGTGTGTGGACGCCCACTGTCCACCCCAATATGGCGGTATAGGCCTGGGCCAGCAGCGTCGGAATCCCACTGAACGGATCGTTCGCTGCGATCATTGCTGCTTCGTCGGATGCAGTGATGGCATCCGTGGTTGGCATAGCAGACACGGCCAGCAGAGTACCCTCAGCCATGCCAGGGTCGGCAGGCGATATCGGGGGAAGAGCCGGCGATTGGGACGCAACAGGCAAGACAGCCGAGGTGGACGGAGTATCTTGTGCAACATTGCTACCTATGCTTTCGGCCATCCCAGGTCATCACTCCTGCTGATCCAAATGCAACCTGGCGCTGCCACGGTGAGTAGTTCACCCTGTTGCTACCGGGCCAGGACGCACATTTCCCACCGCTTGCACCGGGACAGGGCTGTTAAAAATGGACAATTTCATGCTTTATTTGCGCAAATAGCAACGGAACATACGTATAATACAACAAAGACCAGCAGTTGTCCAGATGTGCGAGTCTAGACCAGCGTTATGTTTTATACGAATTCGTGTTATAATAAAACCAGGTAACCCGCTATCCAGACATTAAGGAATCCTGCTATGGCTGAAACGGATCACCCGCTTAAACGCCTGATTGCATTGGCGACAACCGAGAGTTTCAGGGCGAGAGTTTCAGGGCCAGGCAGCTACAAGCCCATACCGTTACGGTTGCTGGAGTACGACACGCGCCTGATCCTGGCCTATCGTCAGATGGTGATCCACAGAATTGTCCTTTGTCTAGGTGACGTTCTCCGTCGCCTTTCGGCAACGGCTTCTCAGCCAACGCCCGGCGCAACCGCCCACGTTACCGGCTGACCGCTCCGTCCGAGCGGGGTTCGTAAAGCCAACGTCAGGATAGTACGAGCCGCATTGACATCTCTGTCAAGAACAAGGCCACAGTGAGAACACGCATGAATACGAACCGACACGTCTTTAGGAACAATACGTCCGCACCCGCTACAAGCCTGACTGGTATGAGCAGGATTGACGGCAACAACAGGAATACCAGCGCTTTCAGCCTTGTATTCCAGCATGTGCCTGAATATGCCAAAACCAGCGTCATGCGAAGACAGCGCAAGATGTCGGTTGCGGTTCATGAACGCGAGCGCCAGGTCTTCAATTGCAATCAGGTCGTACGCTTCAACCAGACGCTTGCTTTCCTTATGAAGGTAGCCTCTGCGTTGATGTTCAATGTGTTCGTGCAATCTGGCGATGTGCTGATAGGTCTTGCGTTGCCGCATGCTCCCCTTGACTTGCCGACTGGCATGGCGTTGAAGTCGGCGAAGTTTCGCAAGGTTCCTTCTCAACCAATGTGGGTTCTCGATACATGCTCCAGTAGAAAGCACGGCAATGTTTTTCAGCCCAACGTCCACGCCAACCTGTCTGCCCGTCGGCTCTCTGGCGACGTTCGTATTCGGCACATCCATCGCAAACGAAACATACCAGCGCTCGTTCCTTCGAGTAATACAGGCGTGTTTCATCCTGGCATTTTGAGGAATACTGCGGTGATAACAAACTCGCACCTCACCCACATTCTGTATATAAAAAGTGTCTCTGCCATTGTCGCTTGTTCGCAGTGTACAGCCATCACCGTAGGTGTATTCAATCGTATTGAAGCGATTGCGAGATTTGAAACGAGGGAAACCAGGTTTCTCTCCAGATTTCAATCTACGGAAAAATGCGGAATACGCCTTATCAAGACGGCGAAGCGTTTGTTGCAAACTGGACACATTGACCAGACCCAGCGTATCAGGATTGTCTCGTCGAAGGTCTCTGAAGTGCTTCCATTGCGAATGGTACGTCATTCCCTTGCCACTTTCCTTGTACACGTTGATTCGCTGTTCGAGGGCAAGATTGTAGATACGCCGATGTTGCTCGACCATACATGTGAGCGTTTTTTCCTGGTCACTACGTGGTCGAAGGAGGTACCGATATGTCCGCAACATAGATCAGCTCGACCTCTGCTTCTCAATGTATTTCTTGACAACTTCCTCAGACGCCATTCCCACGGAACCGACATCGTAGCTTCGGCTCCAAAGGCTTGGGAGGCGGGAACGCAATTGAGGAAATTTCTGGCGCAACGTGTTGGACGTGTATCCCTTGAACTGGTTGGCAAGGCGTTGTGGCGCTTCTGTCGGATCGCTTTCAACACACAGGTGGACGTGATCTGGCATCATTTCGAGAGCTTCTATCGTTGCTCCGAGGTGCTTTGCTTTTTCGTAAAGCAAAGTACGCAGTTCCTCAGCAACCTCGCCCACACGTACGTTTCTTCTGTACTTTGGGCACCACACAACGTGATATTTCAGGGAGTAAACGCATCCAGTATTGCGTCTGTATCGTGTATCTGTCATAGAACAAGTGTACGACGACATTCGTATTTTGTCAAGTATCTAACTTTGAAAGAAAGGAGAGCGGCGGGGACTGTCGCCTGAAGACGACAGTCCCCGCCGCTCATTTCATATGGCTAACAACTGCAGCAACTCCAACTGGCAACGAAGCGCAGTGGAGTTGCTGACCAGTTATCCAGAGCATCAGATGCGCCTTTATTAAGGAGCCAATATGCCCAGATATCATACTCCAAAAGAGTATCTGGATGCCGCCCGATCACCCGCAACTTCGCCGGCAGAGTTGAGAGCGCTTGCCAAAGCACCCTATAGTTTCGTTCTTACTGCGGTAGCACGTAACCCTCACACGGAGTCCAGCGTACTCACGACCCTTATACCGACAGTGATTAAATCATGGAATGATCAAGAACTGGCGGCTGCCATTGCATGCCATCCCCACACAACAGCAGATGCGTTGGCCACGCTCGCCAGGCGGCTTATACCAATGCTGGATAATGGGCGAGGCCATCAGGTCGGGTTCAAAGCTGGAGTACTGCTGTGTTGCAATCCGATGACACCCATCCATGCCATCGCAACGCTCTTGCACTCGGAGCATGTCGCTATGCAATTTCGCAAAGTAGTAGCCCGCGAAACACGCCGACAAGATGTATTAGCGATCCTCCTGGCCGATCGCAGCGAGACGGTGAGGAGGCAAGCACAAAAGACTATGCAGGCTCTTGATACAGGCGTAGAACATTGATGAGAAAGAACGACACCTGGTAACCGTTCCGGTGGGTTGGTTTGGAGGAGCCGTGCCGCTTCAGGAGGTTCGTTTTTGGCCCGTTGTGGCGGCAAAGCCGCCACAACGGGCCGAACAAGGGGTGCGCGGGGCCCCCGGCCCCGCACCCCCGCTGGCGAACGTTCCCCTGAACAGTTACCGACACCGGTATCCCCAACAACGTTACAGTGAGTCCGGTGTTGAGCAATGGATACAATTCCCTCGTCGTCTTCGTGCTGTCTGATAGCAAGACCTATGACGAGACCGGATCCAACTCGTCCGGGGTCAACAACAGAATATGTTGCAACAACGCCAGCAGTACTTGTTTGACACTCTCCCGCTCGGTGGCGACACAGGCAATGATCGGGATGGTCAGGGGAAGCTCCAGGCGCCTCCGTATATAACTGAGTGGCAAGGCTGTGGGATCATCCTGCTTATTCGCCGCCACCACAAAAGGCGCATCCGTCAACTCACTAAAACGATCCATCAGCCGACGTGTTTCCACAAAATGTCCAGGGCGACAGCTATCAACCATAATCACATAGCCGAGACAACCGATACTCAAATGTTCCCACATAAAGTCGAAGCGTTCTTGCCCAGGAGTACCGAACAGATATAACGTCACCTGGTCATTGATCGCAATCGTACCAAAATCTAATGCCACCGTCGTCTGATTCTTAAGCGCTCGTTCCTCGTCCAGGGTGACCGCATAGTCGGTTGAAATGGGATCAATATCGCTGATCGAACGAATAAACTGGGTTTTACCAGCGGCATAACCGCCAGTGATAACGATCTTGAGCGTCTGCATTGTTCTGATACTCCTTACATTACAAGGCATGAATGCGACGCTTAATTGCGTTTAACAATGTATGACTGATCACCGGTGGAGCTTTTGTCTCAGTACCAAACCCATGCACCCCATTCGTCATTGAGGCATCATCCCGTTGCATATCGGATCCAAAGTCGCATCTTGCCGTTGTTGCCACCGCCCGTTTTTCCGGGTGGCGCACCTTTTGGGGGCGAGGAGGAGCAACCACTTCAATGACTCCTAAGGACAACAACTCGACCACGGTACGTATCGCCATGGTACGCTCCATCTTCGTTGCTTCACACACGTCACGGAGACTCTTCTGGCTGGCAACCTGACTCAAGATACGCCACTGGTGGACATTCAGTTTAACGCCACTTCCCGAATTATTTGGCAATGGTGACAGTTGCAAATACGTGTCGAGCGTAATGGAATGATACGGAATAGCCCGTGTCGGATCTGCGCGGCGAGCCATACCTTCCAGAATTAACTGTTCTCCATCTCGGTGAATGCGTATGGGTCGTGTATGGACATAAGGATTATGCTGAAACACAAACCGGGCGTTGTCCCAGGTTAACATCTGGATCACCGCCTCATCAGCGGTTGCGACAATCGTGCGTTCCGAGCCACGCAGAATAAGCGCATCGATCATCCGTCCATTGGACACATAAATGATACCGTGTTGGATCTGCTCGCGTAGCAGCAACACCCCTGACTTTGGCCCCATCCGAAAAACCTGGATGAGGTCACTCAATGACATATCCTGTAGTGTACCTTCAAGCGCCATAGCTTTGCTCCACCGAACGGACTTTCTATCTCTTTATTCTTCGATCAAGACGACAGCGCTCCTGCGTCTGTACTCATTCCGGTGGGATGAGTTGAAGGGCTACTGCCCCTTCAGGCGTTTCCGGGGTTTTGCGAAGGTCGTCGGCCTACACAACGCCTGCTCGTAAGAGTCCCCCTGAATGGG
>Ga0308419_1000098_pt1 | contig 71426 bp, 67 predicted proteins | sample HotsprSampleMS50_FD_203674 | JGI IMG/M metagenome (GOLD analysis project Ga0308419, IMG submission 203674) | Hot spring phototrophic mat microbial communities from Mushroom Spring, Yellowstone National Park, Wyoming, United States - 20090730_MS50 ... | reverse complement strand
CGGGTTCTCCCTTCGGCCCGGAAGATTGGCGAACTGAGTGTGGGAGGGGATCGGGATATCCCCGAGGTTCCTCCCGTGGACCTGGTCCCCCGCCTGGTTGGTTCCGAGCCGGATGCCGCAAAGGAGAGCTGATGCTATTTCGTCATTGCCTTTGTGGCGTTTTTGATTTATTTTCGTAAAAAAGAGATGGTCCGACGGATTATCGAATGAATGTTGGGGTCATTGTTGCGGCCGGAAAGAGTGAACGGATGGGAGAAGGTATTGATAAAGCCTTCTTGAATCTGGGCACCAAACCGGTTTTGGCGTGGTCCCTTCTGGCCTTCGAGCGCTGTCCGGATATTGAGGCGGTGATTTTGGTCGTTCGAAAGGACCGCCTTGAGGCGGCCCGGGGACTTATCCAGATCTTTGGCTGTACCAAAGTTCGGGAAATTGTTCCCGGCGGTGCCACCCGGCAGGACTCCGTCATGGCTGGATTGGCCGAAGTGCCGGAAAAAGCCTCCCTCGTGGCCGTCCACGACGGGGCGCGGCCCTGCGTGACTCCGGAGCTGATCAGCGAAACCCTCAAAAGCGCCAAACGCTACGGCTCAGGGGTGGCGGCCATCAAGGTGACCGACACCTTGAAAGAGGTCAGCCGGGGCATGGTGGTCAGCCGCACGGTGGACAGGTCCAAACTCTGGGCCGTCCAAACGCCTCAATCCTTCCAGGCGCGCCTTCTCCGGGCCGCCTATGCGCTGGTGCGCGAGCAAAAGGCGCTCGTGACGGATGAGGCCTCCGCCGTCGAACGGCTGGGTAAACCCGTCCACCTCGTCCCCTCCTCCCCTTCCAACCTGAAGATCACCACGACCGACGACCTGGTCGTAGCCGAAGCGCTTCTAAAGAGCTGAAGCCATTCGGCAGCGAGGTCGCCATGGCCGGTGATACGAAATACGCAGTTCTGGGCGATATTCACGGAAATCTCGACGCCCTCGAAGCCGTGTTGGATCACGCCCATTCGCTTGGAATACATCGTTTTGCTTGTGTCGGCGACCTGGTAGGCTACAACGCCAGTCCCGGTCCGTGCATCACTCGGATACGAGAGATCGGCGCCGTGACCATCCAGGGCAATCACGACTATTTTGCTGCGACGGACGAACCGCTGAAGGATTTCAGTCCGCTGGCCGCCAGCGTGATTGAGTGGACGCGCCATGTGTTAACGACAGAACAGAAAGAGTACCTGAAAAGTCTACGCCTCAAACGCATGTGCGACGGTTTCATGATGGTCCACAGCACATTGGACAATCCCGGCAAATGGGGATATGTGTTCGACGAAGTCCATGCCGCAGACCATTTCGCTTACCAAACCGCGGCCATCTGTTTTCACGGTCACACCCACATCCCTGCCGTTTTCCGGAAGATAGGCGAACGGACTGAACGCCTTCCTCCGGAACCGATTACGTTTTCGTTCGGGTCGAAACTTTTCGTCAACGTCGGAAGCGTGGGGCAGCCCCGTGATAATGATCCCCGCGCCTGTTACGTGATCTACGACTCGACCAGTCGTTCGATCACCTTCCACCGCGTCGCTTACAACGTGGCCGCCGCGCAAAAGCGGATCCTCGAAGCCGGCCTCCCCGAACGGCTGGCCCTCCGCCTTGCGCTCGGTAAATAACCCAGGCCCCTCATGGGTGGCTTTCGCCATCTCTTCGGCCCGGTTCCCTCCCGCCGTCTTGGCCTTTCGCTCGGCGTGGATCTCGTCCCGCCCAAAACCTGCCTCTACGACTGCCTGTTCTGCCAGATCGGCCGCACGATGAACCCGATTCTGAACCGTGCCGAGTTCGTCCCCGTTCAGGAGGTCCTGACAGAATTTGAGCAGTGGCTGGCCGAAGGCGGCCGGGCCGATCACCTTACTCTGGCGGGAGCCGGCGAGCCTACCCTTCACCTCCGCTTCGGCGACGTCCTTCAGGGCCTTCGCGACCGGAGCGCCATCCCCACCGTTCTACTGAGCAACGGCGCCCTGCTCTTCCTTCCCGAGGTCCGCGAGGCCGCCCACCTGGCTGACATCGTCAAGGTCTCCTGGAGCGCCTGGGACGAGTCCTCCTGGCGTCGAATCAACCGACCGCATCCCGACCTGACCTTTGCCCAGATCTCGGACGGCATCCGCCGTTTCGCTGCCTCCTGCCCCCGCCAACTGTGGGTGGAGGTCTTTATCGTCCCTGGACTGAACGATTCACCCTCCGCGCTGAAAACCATCGCCGAGCAGGTCAACGCGTTAGGCGCCGCCCGCATTCATCTCAACACCGCCACTCGGCCACCCGCCGATCCCACGATCCGCCCTGCCTCGATCGAAACCCTCCGTCAGGCCGCTCTTCTCTTCCACCCCCCCGCCGAAATTCCCGACATCAGCCCCTCCCCGCCCCAGACCGGTCCTCTCGCGGGTTCCAGCCTCCCCGAAACCCTGCGCCGCCATCCCGCCACTGCGGCCCAACTCGCCCAACTGCTGGAACGCCCGGAGGCCGACCTTACGGCCGAATTGGAGGACTTAGCCCGCCGCCGCATACTCCGACGCATCGTCCGCGAGGGCCAAATCTGGTACGGACCGCCCGATTAATCCATCCGGGGATTGACGTGCCCAGTAGCCGGATCAAGCAGCTTGGCAAGATACCGGCTTAGCTCAATGTCGTATTCCGCATCCAGATCCAACCGGGCCAGTTGGCGCCGCACGCCCCGGAATCCCCGAGGCGAACTGCTCGCCTCAAAGGCCGATCGGAAACGAGAGCGAGGTTCGGGATGGAGCAGCTTTCGGAGAATCGAAAGGATCAACTCGTTCTCGCAGACATACGATGGAAGCCATCGCTCCAGCGTCTCATGCAGATGCCGCTTGGCCTCCAGCAACTCCTCGTCCCGCTCCAACCGCGGATCAATCGGCAACTGCCCCCCGAGCATTTCTACGGCCACCAGGCCCACGCTGAAGAGATCCGACTGCACCGACCCCGGTTCCAGCCGGTGCACTTCAGGGGCCATGTAGAGCGGGCTGCCCAGGAGAATGCTGATGGGTTCCCCGATCCGAGCCGCCCGTCCGAAATCCACCATCCGAATGCCTCCGTGCCGATCCACCATGATATTGGACGGTTTGATGTCCCCATGGAGATATCCCGCCCCATGAAGCACATCGAGTCCGGAAAGAATCTCCTGCAGAATATAGATGGCCACGCCCGGCTGAAAGAGCAGGTGATCCCCTTGCAGCCGAAAGAGGACCGTCATGAAGTGCCTCCACTCCTCGTCCGTGCTTTGACTCCGCGAAATCGCCAGATGGGCCGTGGCAAAAAAATACTGGAGATCCAGGCCGTCCACGGCGTTCATTTGCACAAATCCAACGCCGTTGCACTCATCGTAGAGATCACAGGAGACCAGATTGTCGTGATGCAGGGGTTGAAGACGAGACACCTGTCCTGCGATCCGACCCATGTCGGTCCAGTACCGTTCAGCGCTCGAATAGATGGAAGGATCGAAAAGCTTGACCGCATGACGGGTCCGGCACCCCCGCGCGCCCTGCCGCACCGCCAGAAAAACGACCCCCTGCCGCCCCCGCCCCAACTCCTGCTCGAAATGATAGGCCACCGGATACCGGAGCGCCCCCTCCTGCTGGATCGCACGATAGGCCTCAATCAGCCGGGCGTGATTGGCGTCAAAAGGACCTCGCGCCAGATCAGGATCACGGACCGTCTCCCGAAGTGACGCCGGCGTTTCGCGTTCCATGTCCGTTTTCATCGAAGAGGTGTTATTCTATGGATTTTTCAGCCCCAATGCAATAGGATGAGGTGTTCTAGGGAAATCGGAGCTCTATGATCGCGCTGCTGAAGAAGTTGTTCGGCACCAAGCACCAGCGGGATATCCGGGCGCTGCGGCCTCTGGTGGCCCGGATCAACGAGGAAGAGGAACGGTTGCGCGCCCTTTCCGACGAGGCGCTCCGGGCGAAGACCAACGAGTTTCGCGCCCGCCTCCAGCAGGGGACGCCTCTCGATGATCTGATGATCGAGGCCTTTGCCGTCGTCAAAAACGCCTGTCGTCGGCTCACGGAGCGCCGCCATTCCTTCGAACTCAACGGTCAGACCCGGGTCTGGGACATGATTCCCTTCGACGTCCAAATCATCGGTGCCATCGCGCTCCACCGCGGCAAGATCGCCGAAATGGCCACCGGCGAGGGCAAAACCCTCGTGGCCACTATGCCGCTCTATCTCAATGCCCTTACCGGCAAACCCGTCCATCTCGTGACGGTCAACGACTACCTGGCCAAACGCGACTCGGAGTGGATGGGCCAGATCTACACTTTCCTCGGCCTCTCCGTCGGCTGCATCCAGAACTGGATGTCCCCTGCCGAACGCCGCCTCCAGTATGCCAAAGACATCACCTACGGAACGGCCAGCGAATTCGGGTTCGACTACCTGCGCGACAACGGCATGGCCTTCCGCCCCGAAGACCAAGTCCAGCGGGGGCACTACTACGCCATCGTGGACGAGGTGGACAGCATTCTCATTGACGAAGCCCGGACTCCCCTCATCATCTCAGGCCCCTCCCCCGAGGGCACCCATCAGTTCGATAAGCTCAAACCCCGCGTCGAACGTCTCGTCCGCGCCCAGAACGCCTTGTGCAGCAAGATGATCCAGGAGATCCGAGAACTCCTCCCCCTCGTCGCTCCCGAGGCGCTCGACAACGAGGCCGAGCGGTCCCGCATCCCCACGGGCGTCTCGGAAGAGGAGGCACGGGATCGCATCCGCCAGCGCCTCTACCAAGTCTATCACGGCATGCCGAAAAACAAGCAGCTCCTCCACCTGCTCGAACAACCCGCCGTCCGCCGACTCCACGAGCAGGTCGAGAACATGATGCTGACCGATATGTACAAGGACCAGGCCCGGGAACTGACCGAGGAGCTCTATTTCACCATTGACGAAAAGGGCCATGACGCCACCCTCACCGAAAAGGGCTGCCGCGAACTCAATCCCGCCGACCCGGACGCCTACGTGCTGCCGGACCTCGTCGCGGCCATGTCGGAAATTGACAGCAACCCTGCCCTCGACCCCGCCGCCCGCGTCGAGGCCAAGCAAAAGGTGCAGGACCTCTTCGCCGAACGCAGCGAACGCATCCACAACGTGGATCAGCTCATCCGGGCCTACTGCCTCTACGAAAAAGACGTCCACTACGTGGTCATGAACAACCAGGTCCTGATCGTGGACGAGTTCACCGGCCGCATCCTTCCCGGCCGCCGGTGGAGCGACGGCCTCCACCAGGCCGTCGAGGCGAAGGAAGGGGTCAAGATCGAGGAGGAGACCCAGACGCTGGCCACCATCACGATCCAGAACTACTTCCGCCTCTACGAAAAGCTGGCCGGCATGACCGGGACCGCCGAAACCGAGGCGGACGAGTTCTACCAGATCTACAAACTCGATGTTCTGGTGGTGCCCACCAACCGCCCCGTCCGTCGCGTGGATTTCGACGACCGGGTGTACAAGACCAAGCGGGAAAAATACAAGGCCATCATTGACGAGATCATCGAATGCCACAAACGGGGCCAACCCGTTCTGGTCGGCACCATTTCGGTCGAAACCTCGGAGCTGCTGGCCCGCATGCTTCGGGCCGCCGGCATTCTCAACGTCAATGTGCTCAACGCCAAATACCACGAGAAAGAGGCCCAGATTGTGGCCGAAGCCGGCCGGAAAGGCGCGATCACCATCGCCACCAATATGGCCGGTCGTGGCACCGATATCAAACTCGGCGAAGGCGTCGTCCCCTTCGATCGTTCGATCATCGAATCGAACCTGACGCTCGACGACCCGATGCCGGGTCAGAAAATGACGCTCCGGCAGTACCTGCGCCAAAATTCCTGCGGCCTTCATGTCATCGGCACGGAACGCCACGAAGCCCGGCGGATTGACCGCCAGCTTCGCGGCCGATGCGCCCGCCAGGGCGACCCAGGGTCCTCGCGCTTCTATGCCTCGCTTGAGGACGACTTGATGCGTCTTTTCTGCCCCGACCGTCTCTCCCGCCTGCTGGCCCGATGGGGCATGGAGGAGGGCCAAGAGCTGGAAAGCGGTCTGCTCACCCGCTCCATCGAAAGCGCTCAGCGCCGCGTCGAACAGCACAACTTCCAGATTCGGAAACGGACGCTGGAATACGACGACGTGATGAACAAACAGCGGACCATCATCTACCAGCTCCGCGGCCGGATCGTCCGCTCCCCCGATGTCCGCGAAATCCTCTTCGACATGATTCACGAGCTGCTCGACGATCGGGCCGAGCAGTGGCTGCTGGACGGCAACCCTGAAACGCGGGCCTCCTTTGCCGAGTGGTTCCGCATGACCTTCCCCGTGCCGCTCGCCGACACCGAACTCGACGTCCGAGAAGCGGAGGCCGTAAACGCCCTCGTGGCCCGCCTCCTGGATCGGATCCGCGAGGCCTATCAATTCAAAGTCCAAAACTACGACCCCGCCACCGTGGCGCTTTTCGAACGGTTCATCCTGCTGCGGGCCATTGACAGAAACTGGCAGGACTATCTGCGCAGCATGGACCACCTCCGGGAGGGGATCCGCCTTCGGGCGTACGGCCAGCGCGACCCCCTGATCGAGTACAAGAAAGAGGCCTTCGAAATGTTCGGGACTCTGATGGGCAATATCCGCGCTGACCTTGCCTCGCAGCTTTTCCGGCTTGCCCCGCCCACGGCCGCCACCGCTCCGCGCGCCCCCCGGGCTATGCGGATCGTGCATGAAACCGTCCAAACCCTCGGAACCGGTTCTGCGGCGGCGGCCGCTCCGGAAGGCCGTCCTTCGGCCCAGCCCGCGCCTGCCCGGGCAGTCGTGGACCAGGCGCTAGCGGCGGCCTCGCGAACAGTCCAGCGCGGCGGCCCCAAGGTCGGACGAAACGACCCCTGTCCCTGCGGTAGCGGCAAGAAATACAAGAAGTGTTGTGGAGCCGGCTTATGAGGGTCCTGACATGCGTTCTGCGGGGACTGGCGGGCCCAGCCGCGGCTGCCCTGACGGCCGCGCTCGTGGCCGCCGGCTTCGCGCCGTGGGAAGAACCCACCGCCCCCTTCCTCTGCCTGATTCCCCTCCTCCTCCTGGCGGCTCGACGCCCACCAGCCGAATGCGCCCAGTGGGGATTTCTCGCCGGATTGGCAGCCTGGCTCGTCATGCTCGCGTGGCTCCTGGCCCTCCGTGTCACCGCCGGCATCCCGGCATGGCTGGCCGCTCTGGCCTGGATCACCCTCTCCGCCTACTGCGCCCTCTACACCGCCCTCTTTGCTTGGGGAAGCGCCATCTGGCTGGCGCGCGTGGGCACCGACGCGCTTGCCAGAAATGTGCTCAGCATGGCCGTCCTCGCCCTCTTCTGGACCGGACTTGAAGTGCTGCGCAGCCGCCTCTTCACCGGATTCCCCTGGAACCCTCTCGGCGCCACTCTCGCGCCCAACCTTCCGCTGGCCCAAGGCGCGGAATTCGTCGGCGTCCACGGTCTCTCGGCTTTCCTCGTTTGGGTCAACGCCGGGTTCGCCTTCACACTGCTCCGCTACTTTAACCGAGCCAACTGGAGCCGATATCGCCCCCACCTCGAACTCTTCTTGGCGCTGGCCGCCCTCGCCTTTCTGACCGTCTGGGGACGAACACGGATGCGCGAGGCCATGGCCCGCGGGCCCACACTCGCCGTGGCCCTCGTCCAACCCGCCATTCCCCAGAATACGAAGTGGGACGAGGCCTTCGTTCGTCATATCCACGAAACGCTTGGCCGCCTTACCGAAGAAGCCGGGGAACTGAGCCGAACATTCGTCGGCCGAAACCCCGACCTCATCGTCTGGCCCGAAACGGCCATTCCGACCAATCCGGAAGAGGACCCGGCCACCGCTTCCGCCCTGGTCGCGCTCGCACGCCAAAATGGCCCGATCCTTGTCGGCGTCATGGGCCGCGGATCAAACGACACGTCGGAGGCCTGGTTCAACCGGAGCCTGTTGATTGACGGTGACGAACGGCCCTGGCCCCGCTACGATAAACAACATCTGGTTCTGTTCGGCGAATACCTGCCGTTCGACAAGACCTTTCCGGTTCTCAAGCAGTGGGCGCCGCTCGGCCTAAGCCTCTCGCCCGGCCGTGAGCCGGTCGTCTTTTCGTTTCCTCGCCATCCCCAGGCCCGTTTCTCCGTGACCATCTGCTTCGAGGATCTCTTCCCCCATCTCTCCCGCCGCTTTGTCCACAACGGTGCCCGTCTGCTCATCAATCAGTCCAACGATGCCTGGTTCGACGGCACTGCCCAGCTTCGCCAACATCTCAATCTGGGGCTCTTCCGATGCATCGAAAACCGGGTTCCCGGTATCCGAGTGTCCAATTCCGGCCTCACCGGTTTCATCGAGCCCACCGGTCGCGTCTATCACGGCGGACTTTTCGCCAAGGGTCACCCCGGAATAGGGGTGGCCGGTCCGCTGCCAGCCGGTCAGGCCCTCTCCGATGTCGGGTTGTTGTCGCTCGCCGGCCCCGAGTGGACCCCCACGTTCTTTGCGCGCTGGGGCGAAGCGCTGCTGCTCCTGCCCTCCGCGGCGCTGGCGTTGATCGGTCTGGGGATCGGCCTCATGGCCGAACGTCAACGACACGCCTCCTAAAGGAGATCTCACATATGGCCATCTCTGCCGAAGAGGCCCGCTCCCGAATCGAAGCCCTCAACCGTCAGGTCGAAGAGATGCGGGGGTATCTTTGACCTCCCCCGACGGAAACAACGCATCGCCGAGCTGGAACACGAGACCGCGCGCCCTGGTTTCTGGGAGGATGCCAACAAGGCGCGCGAGGTCTTGAACCGTCTCGCGGCCGAACGGGCCGTCGTCGGCCCCTTCGAATCCTTGGCCGCGCAGATTCACGCCCTGACCGATCTGCTGGCCATGGCCAATGAGGAGTCGGATCCGGAGATGGCCCGCCTCGCCCTGGAGGAGGTGGAGCGCGACCTGCCCACCATTGAGGCGACGGCGGCGGACCTTGAACGCAAAAGCCTCCTCAACGGCCCGCTGGACGCCCGGAATGCGTTCGTCTCGTTCCACGCCGGTGCCGGCGGAACGGAATCGTGCGACTGGGCCGCCATGCTGGTGCGCATGATCCGGCGCTATTGCGACCGCAAGGGATTTCAGACCGAAATCCTCGACTGGCAGGATGGCGAAGAAGCCGGCATCAAGAGCGCCACGCTCAAAGTGACCGGCCCCTATGCCTATGGGCTTCTGAAGTCGGAACGTGGCGTCCATCGCCTGGTCCGTATCAGCCCATTCGACGCCAACAAACGCCGCCATACCTCCTTCGCCGCCGTGGATGTCGTCGCCGAGGTGGATGACGATCTGGAGATCGAAATCAATGAGGCCGACCTGAAGGTGGATACCTTCCGGTCGAGCGGCGCGGGCGGCCAGCATGTGAACAAAACCGAATCGGCCATCCGAGTCACTCATCTCCCGACCGGCATCGTCGTGGCCTGCCAATCCGAACGCTCCCAGCATCAGAACCGGGCCATCGCCATGGCTATGCTCAAGGCCCGCCTGTATGAAATGGAACGCGACCGGAAAAAGCGGGAAATGGATCGTTTCTATGGCGAAAAGGGCGATATCGCTTGGGGAAGCCAGATCCGATCCTACGTGCTTCAACCCTATACGCAGGTTCGCGACGAGCGGACCGAGCTGAAAACCCCCAACGTCCAGGCCGTTCTCGACGGCGATCTGGACCCCTTCGTGGAAGCCTTCCTGAAACAGCAACCCAGGGAATAACACCACCCCGGAGGGCGTGGAATGAGCCTCGCCAGCATGACCGGCTTCGGACGGGCCTCGGCCCGGGGAAACGGATGCCAAATCGCCGTCGAGTGGAGCAGTGTCAACCGCCGGCAACTCGAAATCCGCCTTGCCCTGCCGCGCGCGATCGCCGCCCTCGAACCCGAACTCATCCGCCTCGTTCAGAACACCCTCTCCCGCGGCCAGGTGACCGGAACGGTCACGCTCACCCTTTCCGACCGTCTCCGGGAACGGGGCGCCCGCGTGGATCGCGCGTTGGCCCGAGCCTTTCTTCGGTCGCTTCGCCAGTTGAGCCGCGAGCTGAACCTACGGGTCGATTTCGGCGCCGACGTTTTGACCCGGCTGCCGGAGGTCGTCAGCTGGGATGAGGCCGTGGTGGTCGGCGCCGATCGGATCCGGCCGGTGTGCCTGCGGGCTGCCCGCGCTGCCCTGGCGGCGCTGAAGCGAATGCGGGAAAAAGAAGGACGGTCCCTTCGTAAGGACCTCACCCGCCGCCTCCGCCTCATGCACGCGATCGAACAACGCATCGCCCGGCGCGCGCCCACCCTCGCCCGCCGGCAGCAGCGCTTCTTCCTGGCCCGTCTGAAGCGGACCCGCCTTCCCCTTCGAACCGACAATCCGGCGCTCCTCCAAGAACTCGCCGCCTTCGCCGAACGCAGCGATATCGCCGAAGAGGTCACCCGGCTCGAAAGCCATCTTCGCCAGGCGACCCATTTGGTAAACAAGGCACGGGACCCCGTCGGGCGTCCGCTCGACTTCCTTGCCCAGGAGATGTTGCGGGAGATCAACACGATCGGTGCCAAATCGAACGATGGTCCGGTCGCCCGTTGGGTCGTAGCCTTTAAGACCGAACTCGAACGTTTCCGCGAACAGGTGCAGAATGTCGAATGAATTCGAAGCCATCGCCTCCCGCCGCCGACCCTTGCTGATCGTTCTTTCGGCTCCCTCAGGCGCCGGGAAGACGACCCTCATCCGTCGGTGGCTCGCCTCCGATCCCACGCTGGCGTTCTCGGTCTCCTGTACGACGAGGCCGCCCCGCCCGGGAGAACGGCACGGTCAGGACTACTTCTTCCTGAGCGAGGCCGAGTTTGCCGAACGGATCGCCCGCGGCGATTTTCTCGAACATGCGGAGGTTCATGGCCGCCGATATGGAACCCTCCGGGCGCATGTCCTGGAGTTCCTCCGGGCCGGCCGTGATGTGATCATGGATATTGACGTGCAGGGGGCAGCGACCATCCGCCGTCAGGCCCGCGGCCCCGACACCGACCCTCTCATTCGAGAGGGATTCGTGGATATCTTCATTGCACCCCCCACCGAGGCCGCCCTCGAAGCTCGCCTGGCCGGCCGGGGAACCGAAACAGCCGCCGACGCCGCTCTCCGTCTTCGAAACGCCGTCGCCGAAATGGCCCATTGGCGGCGGTACCAGTACTGCGTCGTGAACGACGATCTGGAGACCGCCTTCCAGGACCTGTGCGCCATCCGGCGGGCGGAAAAGCTCCGAACCGCATTCGGACTTGCCACAGGCGCCGAAGCGGGCTAGGATCAGCCCCTGAAATGACGCGGGAGAGCTCATCGCCGCATATTCTGCTGGGAGTGACCGGCTCGATTGCCGCCTACAAGGCGGCCGATATGATTCGCGCCATGCAGCGGAAGGGGTGGACCGTCACCGTCGTCATGACCCAGGCCGCAACCCGATTCATCTCGCCCCTGACGCTGCAAACCTTATCCCGCAACCGCGTCTATTCGGAAATGTTCGACGCAGAGGCCGAGTGGGTGCCGGATCATATCGCCCTGGCTGACCGGGCGAGTCTGGTGCTGATCGCCCCCTGCACCGCCAACGTGATGGCCAAGCTGGCCCATGGCCTGGCGGACGATCTGCTCACCGCCACCGTCCTCGCCTGCCCGGCGCCGGTCGTGGTGGCCCCTGCCATGAACGACCGGATGTGGACCCACCCCGCGACGCAAGCCAACCGACGCCTGCTCGAAGAGCGGGGCGTCCTTTTCGTGGAACCCTCCGCCGGCGATCTGGCCTGCGGCCGGGAGGGACAGGGACGCCTGGCGGACCTGGAGACCATTCTTTCCACCGTTGAGGAAATATTGGCACATAGGGTCAAGCCGAAAGGAAAACCATGAGCCGAAAAATCCTGTTCGTTCTTCTGCTGATTCTGTTTGCGGTCATTGTGATGGTCAGTTCGCGCAGCGGTTCGGTGGATATCGCCTTTTTCAAGTGGACCCTTCTCCGCCTGGATACTCCCTTCGCCCTTCTCGCCGCCACCGCGTGGGGCGTCATCATCGGCATCCTTCTGAAATAGGCTCCCCAACGCCTCGGAATGTCCACCCGGGTGGTCATCGTTCCCGATCGGCCGTTCGACGACGGAGTCGCGGAGGGAAGAAAGCGAGAAGGATCGGCCCTCAAGGCTGAAATTCGGACGCTTTTGGGCGACCCTCTTTTGAAGCCGACGCTCGGGTCCATGAGCCTGAAGGCGCTGGCCGCCGACATCCTCTCCCGGCTGGAGACGCCGCCGGATACCCGCCGCTTCCCGGAACTGGGCGAGCTCTACCCCGATCGGCTGGACTATCTTCGAGGTCTGGCGAAAGGCGCCAAACGCCCGCTCTCGGAAGCCGCACTGTGGCATTACCTTCGCTATCGCCTGGAGATCCAACGATGGTACCAGGCCTACAACGACCTATCCGCCTTGATGGAATCTCCTCCCGAGGTCCAATCGTCCCACTGCTCGGGCGTCTTGCTCGTCGGCCCCGAGGGTGTGCTGGGCGCCCACAGCATGGAAAGCCCCCCGCCCCAGCGCCGCCCCACCGCCTACCGATGGAAAGCGCCGCCTCCGTTCGAACCCCTGCGCCTTCGAAAACCCAGAACCCCCCGAACGCTGACGCTCGTCAAACCGCGCACCGGCTATATCCAGGATTGGGGGGTCGTGAATGAAAAAGGGGTCGGGTGCTGCTGCAGCAATTCGTGCGGCGTCTGGCTCGATGAGCCCATCGAAGACACCTGGCCCCTTCATAACGTCCCCCTCCTCCGATGGGCCACCACCGCCTCGCATCTGGCCGAACTCTACCAGCGCTACACCCTCCACAACTGGGGTCGCGCCAGTCAGATCTGGGCGGATATCCATGGCCAGGGAGTCGTCATCGAAAAGAGTTTCCGACGAATTGGAATCCGACGGATCGGCGCCGACGGCATTCTCTGGTGCACCGAGGGCCATTGGGAAAGTCCTGAAATGAACGCGTACCTGCGTCAGAAACGACTCGAGTTCCTGCGTCGCACGGGCCGACATCTCGGCTCGGACGATATGCAGTACGCAACCGATTGTGCGGTCCGTTTTACCCGACTCGGAGAGTTGTGCCACGAGCCGCTGGGAAAGGGAATCGCTCACATGAACCGGATCCTTACCGATCATGCGCCATTCCCTCGCGCGATTTGCCGCCACGGAGGACCCGATACGGCCGCGTACGACCAGACCGTCACCCAGATGGCCACGATGAAGAACCTCTCGCATAATCACGCCTACGAACGCGCCTGGGTGCCGTGGCGTCGCTTTCCCTGCCAAGTCCCGTGGACCCTCATCCACTATCCCCCAATCCCCGGATGAGCCTGCCATTTTCCCGGCCTTGACGCGCGGCCTCCGCTCTGGCATCGTGCCGAACGTGGATTGAGGACATCTTATGGTCAAAGTGCTTCTCATCGGAACCGGCGGCTTTCTTGGGGCCTTGGCCCGTTACTGGCTGGGTGGCGTGATCCACCGTGCCGCCAATACCCTATTCCCGCTGGGAACGATGGCCGTCAATCTGATCGGCTGCCTTCTCATGGGCGCTCTCATGACCCTCGTCCTGGAACGATCTCTGGTCGGGCCATCCGGCCGCCTCTTTCTCGCCATCGGTTTTCTCGGCTCGTTCACGACCTTTTCCACCTTCGGGTTCGAGACGGTGGAACTGCTCTCCGATGGGCAGTGGTTTCACGCAGGACTGAATGTGGTGGCGCAGGTTGTGCTTGGTCTGACCGCCATCGCCATCGGCCGGTGGGCGGTTCGACTCCTCATGGGAAGCTAACGAACAGAGGTCTCGGCCATGAAAATCGAAGGGGAAGGTCAGTTGCTCCGCATCTACATCGGCGAGTCCGATCAGTGGGAGGGCCGCCCCCTCTATGAGGCGATCGTGTTGCGGGCCCGTGAGCGTGGGCTCGCCGGCGCCACGGTCCTTCGAGGCCTCATGGGATTCGGCGCCCATAGCCGACTTCATACCGCCAAAGTGCTCCGCCTTTCGGAGGATCTCCCCATCGTCATCGAAATTGCCGATAAGGCGGAACGGATCGAGACTTTTCTTCCCGAAATTGACCGGATGGTCTCCGAAGGCCTCATCACGCTCGAACGGGTACGCATTCTGGCCTATCGCCACCCCACCGCCTAAGCGCCGCGATGAGACCCGCGCCCGGCGGTTCATCACCGTCTGAACCTTCGCACCGAAAGGACCTGTCATGACGGCTCATCCTATCCCTCCCATTCCTGACTATGGCCGATGGTTTCCTGAGGCGCGATTCGGCCTCTTTCTCCACTGGGGCCCCTACGCCCTCTATGGTCGAGGGGAGCAGGTCCTGAATCGGGAATGGCTCGAGCCAAGGGCGTATATCCAGACCGCCTGCCGCTGGAATCCCGGGCATTACGATCCGGCCACCTGGGCGTCCGTTGCCCGAGAGGCCGGCATGCGGTACGCGGTCCTGACGGCTCGCCACCACGACGGGTACTGCCTCTGGGAAACCCGGACCACCGACTATTCCAGCGCGGCTCAGGCTCCCAAGAGGGACTTCGTTCGGGAGTATGTGGAGGCCTTCCGGGCGGCTGGTCTTCGCGTCGGGATCTACTACTCCCTTCTTGATCTTCGCCTGCCGGCCTGGTTGCGCGGCCCCAACGGGGATCCCGCCGGGTGGCCGACGATCAAGCGCTATCTTTTCGAGCAAGTTCGCGAACTCATGACCGGCTACGGTCCTCTGGACATCCTGTGGTTTGACGGACTCTGGCCGCGCCGGCCTGAGGAGCTCGACAGCCGGGGGTTGTTGGCCATGATTCGTGCTTTGCAGCCCTCCATTCTCGTCAACGACCGGCTCGAGTGGCCGCAGTATTCATGGTACTGGCAGTTTCCTGAGTGGGAGAAGCGCTACTCCGGGGAATTTCTGGGAGACTTTGGAACGCCCGAACTGGGAATCTATGCCGACCCGCGTTTCCTCTGGGAGTCGTGCCAAACCAGTGTGCGACGTCTCTGGGGATATGCGCGGGGCGAGTGGTGGCGGACGGAGGAGGAGTTGCTGACGCTGCTGATTACGTGCGCTCTGAAGGGGGGCAATTTGCTCCTCAACGTGGGCCCGATGGCGGACGGTTCCCTCCCGGAGGAGTTTATCGTCCGGGCCCGAGCCCTTGGCGCCTGGCTCGAGCGCCATGGCGAGGTGATCTATGGAAATGGCGAAGGCGGGGTGACGGAGTTCATAACCCGCGGCTGGCAGCAGGTCAAGGGAAACGTCCTCTATCTCATCATTCGCTTTTGGGATGGTGAACCCACCCTCCGACTTCGGGGGCTCCGGACGCGGGTTCGGAACGCGGTCCTGCTGACCACGGGGACGGAACTATCGGTGCGCCAAGAGGGCAACGACTTGATCCTCGGCGGCCTTCCGGCCGAGCGGCCCTCTCCTCTTTTTCCCGTTATTCGGGTTGTGTGCGAGGGAAGGCCGGAGCCGGATGAGTGGGGGCGTGCACGCACCTGGCAGGCCGATCCCGAAATCTTTGCGCGGTGGGCGGAGAGCCGGGGGAGCTCCGTCTGGGCCGACGGCCTCCCCCGCGATGGAAAACTTGCTCCTGTCTAAAATCCGCGCCCCCGCGCGGCTCCGAGCCGAACCCGCCCGCGGGTTCTCATCCCGCCCAATGAACCAACTCTCACTCAACAAAATTGGCGGAGAGGGCGGGATTCGAACCCGCGGAACCCTTGTGGAGTTCACAGCATTTCCAGTGCTGCACCTTCGACCGCTCGGTCACCTCTCCGACAGGATGCACACAGAGAAAAGTCGGGCAAAATATTAGCACACAGCACTCTTAAAACCAACAAAAACTCGGACCCTTTTTCGCCAATTGCTACGAGGCGGACGACCCGCGCACCGTCATCCGAAGCCGACAGACCGAGTCCCCAGGCCGATCTTCGAACTCGGCCATCACCTCCATCGTGTAAACCGGCGTCGTCTTACGAATCACCCCTTTCACCGGCTTGGGATATAGCTGCGGACTTAGCCCTGCTACCACCTTAAGGCGATTCAACACCTGATCCACAGGCGGAAGAGTCGGCGGCCCCTCAGAACGCCCGGCAGAATCCGCCCCGGGCAACGGTGACCGACTCCGAAGCATAACTTCCTGAAGCCCTTTTTTCAAAATATGCCCCAAAAGCCAATCCACATACGCCACGGCCGGCGAACGATCAACGGCACCCTCCATAACTCGACCTCCCTTTTACCGTTTCGACCTTACCCTCCTTCAACAACACCTCACCCCACGGAAAAAGAAGTACTTCGCCCTCCTTTGTCTTGAAAGACCCCATCGGTGTACCACACCGATCCAACACATCCTGCCGAAACATCCCCGGCACCACGCCGCCTGCCATCGCCCCCACCGTCTCCTCCGATCCAGCCGCCACCGGAACCAGCCGCATCGGCCGCTGAAACCATCCGCGTCCCAAAACCGGATGATGGGGATCCGATAGAAGGTCGGGCACCACCCAGAGATCCCCCGTCTCATGCGCTTTCAATTGACCCACCCGCCGCTGCGTCGTCTCTTCCACAATGACGAACTCTCTGCGCACCCCATCATCACCGACATCCGCGCGGCCCCTCGTCCGCCACGTCACGCTCTGCCCCGATTCCTGAAACCGCCATATCAATGATCCTCCCTCCCCGACCTGAAGAAACACCTTGGTCGCCGAAGAAGACGCCGCGTCAAGAGCCCAATAACCCGGCTTCAGCACAGGGCTCCGATCCGGTGCCGATGGCCTTGTGGAGCGATGAGGAGAAATTGCCTCTTCGACCGCTGGGCCGTCCATTTTTCTGTGTTCCCCAGCAGCGTCTGACGCTTCCTCAGGCGGGGGCGTATTCCAAGCCGGCCCCAGAATACGCAAGCCCTCCTCGGACCATTCCGCCATCGCCGATTCATCCGATCGCATCCAAACCTTGACCGCCACCTCCCCAATTCCACTGGCCCGCGGCGGGCGCCACGGGTCCCACCTGTTCCCCTCTGCATTCGCCGCCAGAATCTCCGCCACCCGCTCCTCCGTCAGCGATGCTCCACGGACCGCTACGCGCTCGGCCATATTCTCGACAAACAGGACTTCCACGTGCAGAGATCCCGCCGGATAGATCAACGTTCCATACCCGTTGGAGGATAGGGTTCCAACCGGCGCGACTTTCCAATACGCGGCGACCTCTTCCGGTCTCTTTCCCAACTGGGCTTGACTGACCCCAGCAAGCATCAGCAGGAGGAAAACCCCTGCCCTATGCCTTGCCTTCCCCCGACAACCTCCTCTCGCCGTTATTTTCATCCCTTCCGTTTTCCTCACTGTAACCAAGCCCACGAATTCCAAGTCCCTGGAACCAAACGCCACGCTGTGTCAAGCTGAATGCTCCGTTCTGAGCCGACCGGGGGCGGCAGGCCTGGAGCGGTCAGCGAGCCGTTCCGAATCCGCTCGTCCAGCGTGATGTCCAGGCGAGTGCGGTATTGGCCACCGCCTTCGGCCCTGTTGAGGCGGATCTGATTTCCCGCCGACATGTTGCCATAGACGCTGATGAACTGCTGCCCGACCGTGTTGATATTGTTGTCAATGAAATCGTTCTCCGCATAGAGCATCGCATGAATGCTGCCGCCCGTTCCGAATTGTTTGTCTCCGATCAGAATGTTTCCGCTGTTGGTCGGACAGTTCGGGTTACGCAAGGCAATCAGGCATAGCATATCCTTAGGATCTCGAACCACCGTGCTGTCCATTTCGGAATATTGAAGATTGGGGTCATAGCTCGCATTGTAGTAAAACTCATCGGATATGATGATGTTGCCACGAGCCACAATGGTGATGCGGGTGCCTGGGTTCCGAAACCGCATGGCATAAACCCGCGGGTGATGAATGTAGAGATTTCCATCCACGTAGTAAACCTTGTCGTTGCCGCTGTCGGTAACATTGATCATCATGGTATGGGTGCGATTGTCGTCATTTTGCGCAATGGCATACTCCTCGCCCGGAATCCTGTTATAGGTCGGGTCCACGGGATCTTCCAGGAAATAGTCGTCGATGCGACGTCCCTGGTTATCATAGATGGGAGAATATTGACGCCCGTAAATGGTCTTGCCTTGACTCGTCACCGAGCCGCTCGTGGGAGGGTTGCGCACGAAGATGTGGCGCGGATCATTGGGGTCCGTAATGCATCGTTCATTTCCATAATGCGAGGCTTGTACGGCCACGTCATGTCCCCAACGGGGAAGGGCGTCCGATGGGGGGGTCCCCGTTTTGGGGACATTATAATACATGCGCGGAAGATCCGGGGGGGAAACCACGGGATCACCCCCTGTCACTGCCCGTTGCCCAGGTCCGGGCGCGGGCATTCCGCTCGCTTGGCCAGTCACCTGAGTTCCGTAATCGTAGAGAGAATTTCGATCATCGAAAAACTGTTCGCCGGGATCATAGATTCCGTTTTGGTCCGTATACGGTTCAGCCGGTCTGTAAACACCATCCCCGACATCCTCGAACGCTTCAGCCGGCCAGCTGGCACAGGAGTAGGTTTTCCCCCCTGACTTGTAGGTCGTCTTCCAGGACCACCGGCCACTTGAATATTGCCAATATCCCCCCGCTGGATCATATCGCCCATTCTGTCTTTGCGGACGTATCGGATCCTCTGTCCACTCCTCCCCAGGGTCCCATTGTCCGTTGCCCAGATTCACAACCGCATCGACTCCCGGGTCGTAAACACCGTTGCCGTTTCGATCAATGAACTGATCGCCCGGATCCCATCGCCCATTGCCATTGAGGTCTTGGAAGGGCTCCCCTTCGTCGTACTGCCCATTGCCGATCGTATCCACAAAGGCCTCTCCGGGGTCGTATCGGCCATTATTGTAGAAGAGATTTCGAAAAGGAGCCATGGCGTTGGTATACGCGTCGAATTCCGCCTGCGTCAGCGGACGATCAAAATACTGGGTGGCATAGGCATGATGCCAGGTGTCGGTTCCCGGATCGCAGATGCCATCATTGTTCCAGTCATGAACGAACTCCTCCGGCAACCGGAGGAGCGCGTCGCCGGTTCGTTGCAGATGCCCGCCGCAATACACATCGCCGCGAACAAAATCGGCGCCCGTTCCCGTTCCTCCAATCTGGAGAGTGTAATTGGTGCTCCCTGCGGAATTACCCACATAAATCGCATGGGCATACAGCGCATGAATGCTGCGCGAACCACTTCCCAGAGATACATCGGACGCCACAACGACCGCCTGCCCGCCATAGCGCCCCACGGCGGTCAGGCGGTGTCGGCCGTTGGTCACAGTGAGCGTGGTTTGGAAACCCCAGTCGGGGGCCAGGAGATGGTTGGTCTGGGCTACCAGCGTCCGGGAAAGAGAGTAGGAGATGTTCCCTTCCGAATAGGCGTTCAACCGGGCCACCGCCGCGCGCAAGCCGGCTTCCGCCAGAAACATAGCCTTTTCCCGAGCCATCTGCCGCTCGGCCATTCCTCGATAGTTCAAGACCAGCGTCATGAGTCCTCCGACCAAAATCCCGGAAATCCCCAAAAGGATGGAGGCCGTCATCAGAATAAACCCCCGACGGCTGCGCACCGGTTTCCATATCCACCCCAGAGCATGTTTCATGGCACGCCTCCTTAAGGTGCAACCTCTACCGCGTTTCGTAGTTTCACCCAAAGATCCACTTCCGAAGCATAGAGCCCATCATTGACCACCTCCCGTCCGTCCTCCGTGACCGGATCGGTAATCCGATAGCGGAGCCTCACCACATCAGAGCGCGGCGAGGAAAAGAAGGGAGGCGAAAATCCTGACGACGTTTGAATCCCCGTCACCCCCCGAGTTACCAGCCGGATGGTCTCGTTGCTCCGGACAAGAAAGATGCGGCCATCGCGAAGCGCCGGCATATCGTTGGAATAAACTAGCGTTCCCAACGCCCCATCGGGAAACTCAAGCGTCACCCAGGTTCCATTCTCTACATCCAGAGCAGCAATGCGGCTGGCGTTCCGAATGTACTGAGCGATGATCTCGCCCGTGACGAGCGCCCGATTCTGCGAATGGATGACCTTGGCCACATTCACCGAAGTGCGGATCGCCCATAGCAAAATCCCCATCACCATGACCCCCAGCGCCATGGCCAACCCAAAAGCCAGGAGAATCTCGCTTAAGGAGAACCCTCTTCGGTTCACCAATCGAGATCGTCTAGGGCTCCAAACCCTGAAGATCCAACCGCTCATCGCCCCGGCTCCTTTTCAAGAATGGTGACTAGCGTGTCTTCATGCCAATTCCCCGTAAAAGGGGAGGGATAGGATACCGTCACATGGACCTCGGCATATGCCGCGTTGGCCGGCGAAACAACCAGGCCATCGGCCGAATGCCAGACGACGATCGGCGAACGAACGATGGGATACCCCCGTGAACTCAGGTTTGTCGTCGTCACCAGAAAGGTCGCTCCCGTCATCGCAAAGGTGGAGGCCCCATAGGCCACAAGTTCTTCCATCTTCGCTTTGGCCAACGTACGAGCCTCCGCCGCCAGCCGAAGGTGCTCCGTATATTGCCTGGCCTTCAACCCGATCAACATCAACGACCCCACCAATAGCGCGACAATCGCCATCGCCATCACCACTTCGATCAGGGTCATTCCGTGCCGAAGAGTACGCCTCCAGCACCACTTTGTCAGAAAGCCCATCATCGTGGCTCCTTCGTTTCACGACTCTTTCAAAGCAACACTCGTGCCAACGCCACCTTTCCAAATAAAAAAAACACTCCTCCGCCGTAACCCCTTGTGTTTCAAAAGGATTCTTCACCCGACCGGCCCGTAATACCAACAACACTCACTAAAAAGGGGTGAGACTATTTGTCCTCGCCTCCTGAACGGTATCCGCTTCCGTGTTCCTAACCCCTTGGAAAACAATGGGTTAGCTCTCGCAACGAGGAAATGACGAATGATTCGTTCTATTCCCTTTGTCTCAGGGGGCGCGCAATTTCTCGCCACTCTTTCTTCGGGCGAGATAACGCACAATAGTCCGTCGAGAAATCCCCAGCATTTGGGCTGCTGCCCCCTGGTTCCCCTGCGACCGCCGAAGCGCCTCAGCAATCAGCCGGTCAATCATCTGATCCAAAGTGGGTAGAACCAATCCGAAGGTCACATCCCCTTCGGGTATGGCGTTCCCGCCTCGCCCTCCTCTTCGCTCATGCAGATACTGGCGCAGCGTCTCCAATGAGAGAACGCCCCGCTGGTGACGCGATACGGCATCGAACACCAGCGAACGCAACTCTCGAACATTGCCCGGAAACGGATAGGCCCTCAGATAGGCCTCCCACTCGGGGGGAACCGTCGGAACCGGTTTATTCATCTGATTCGCCGCCTGCCGCAGAAAGAACCGGGCCAGCACCGGAATATCTTCCGGGCGATCCCGAAGCGGCGGCACCCGAACCAAATGTGTCTGAAGCCGAAAATAAAGATCCCGGCGGAACCGCCCTCCCTCCAGCAACGCATGAAGATCCCGGTTCGTCGTAGCCACAAACCGGCACCGGCATTTCCGGAGCGAGTCGCACCCAATGGGATAGTACTCCCCTTCCTGCAGTACCCGCAGCAGGCGGGTTTGCCCCTCCATCCCAAGATCTCCAATTTCGTCCAACAACAGCGTCCCCTCTCCGGCCTGCTCGATCAACCCCTCCCGATTCCGATCGGCACCCGTGAAAGCACCTCGACGATGACCGAACAATGTGTCCGAAAACGTTGCATCGTCTATACCGGCAACGTTGACGGCAACCAAATCGCCCGATCGGCCGCTCAGCCGATGCAGCGCCCGCGCCAACAGTTCTTTTCCGGTGCCCGTCTCTCCCACGATCAGCACCGGTTCCGAAGACGGCGCAATCGCCTCCAGATAGCGAAAGAGGTTTTTCATGGCCGGCGCTACTGTCACGATTTCGGAAAAACATTCCGGATGCCGCAGCTCCGGATCCCGAAAAACCGCCTCAAGATGGGCTTTGTCGCTGACCAACTGATAATGCCGGAGCGCCTTCGTGACCGAGGCAAAAAGGCGCGCCGAATCCACCGGTTTGACCAGATAGTCAAAGGCCCCCATCTTGATGCACCGAACCGCCGTATCCGTGTCGTGAACGGCCGTCAGGACAATGACCGGAACGTCGGGGCTCCGACCCACCATCTGGGCCAGCAGCTGCTCGCCGGAGAGATGGGGCATCAAGAGGTCCAGCAGCACAACGCCGATGGGATACTGGTTCATCAGCGTCTCCACCTCGCGGGGATTGCCACATAGAATCGGCTCTCCCAGCCCCTCGATCCGAAGAATCCGCGCAAGACTCGCGCGAACCGCGTCATCATCGTCCACAATCAGAATTCGAGGGTTCAGGCGACCGGTGACCTCCGCGTTCATTCCGTCTCCCCTTCCTCCCTTCCGGCGATCATCAAGACCACGGTCACCGTCGTCCCTTTCCCTGGTTCCGAGTTCAGCGTCAACTCTCCCCCCGCCTTTTTGACCAGCGACGCCGACACGGGCAATCCCATCCCCATCCCGCCTTCCGAACGACGGGTGGTGAAAAACGGATCTAACGCCCGCTGACGAACCTCGGTCGTCATGCCTGGCCCATCATCGGCCACCGTGAGAATCACCACGCCTTTCTCCTTCTCCATCCGACCCTCGATCCGAATCTGCGTTCCTCTTCCCGCCGCCATAGCCTGACAAGCGTTTAACAAAAGGTTGACGAGAATCTGGACCAGCTCGGCCTGTTCGATCTTAACCGCCGGCAGATTCTCAGGAAGAACAATTTCCACCGAACAACCCACTCTCTGGACCGATGTCCGAACCCACCGGCATGCTTCCTCCACCGCCTCTCGGATGTCCGCTTTTCCCGGTTGACTATGCGCCGCCTCTCCCTGCGCCAATCCCCGCACCGATCGAACCATCGCCTCGATCCGTTCGGTCGCCCTCAGGCTCTCCTCCACCGCGTCCTTCATCTCTCCCATCAATGTTTGACACGACTCGTCCGAGGCGGTCGGACACGATCCGATCCGGTTGAGTGCCTGCCGGATCGCCTCCAGATTAAGCCTCAGGACCATGTTGGGATTGTTGATCTCATGCGCCACCCCCAACGCCAACGTTCCTAGCACCGCCATGCGTTGCGAGAGCAGCGCGGACTCCTGCTGCTTGAGCCGCTCAGCCGTGGTCTTTTGAATCGCCCGATTCGTCTCTTGCACCACCTCTTGTAGCGACTGAATCTCGTCCGGTCCTTGCACCATCGGAACCATCCCCTCACCCTGGCCGAGACGTCGAATACTCTCTCGAAGCTGATTCACGGACTCCGCCAGCGTTCGAAAGACCCACCGGTCTAGGAGCCCCACCAGCAGAAGCCAAAGGCCAATTCCCACTATTACCGTCCCCCCAACCGCCAGAGCAACCGTCCGAAGGCTTAGGAGAAAGGCCGTCCTCGGAACCGTCACCGTCGCTACCAGCCGTCCCGTCCCAACAAGATCGGAGAGGCCAACGTGCCCTATCAGATGAAGCGGCGAAATCCCCTGAATATGCACCTTTTCCGGCGGCCACCGGGGATGCGCCGTCCCCAGTTGAAAGGAGGAGTCGACCACCCTCCGAATCCACTGCAATCGCTCATCGTTCAGACGGCGGGCCATCACCAGCACCCCCCGGGCCGGCCCCTCCCCCCGACTCGTGAGGATAGGCGCGCACGCCACTAACCACGGCTCACCCTCATGCACAATCAACCCCCCCTTCCCCTCTTTTTGAATTCCCTGAATCGGCCCAGCCAAGGCGCGGACTAAACCCTCCCCTTCGTCACGTCGGATCACGCGCGCCTCCTCTTCCCCATACTCCCGCGGAGCCAGCGCAGCCCAAAGAACCCCATTTGTCCCGACACATCCGATTCCATCCACCTGCAGCGTCTCAAAGGTGGACGGCACCAAATTCCGCTCAACAAAGGCGGAATCGGCCTCTTCCGCAAAAGCGTACATATCGTCCCAGTAAGCCCAGTCCTCCGCCAGCCGAAGCAGCTGATCCGTCATCTCCCGTAACGCCCACCGGACACGGAAGAGCTGCTGCGTCGCAATCGTCCGATCGATCGTCTGCGCATAAAGAACTACAAACCAGAAGGCCAGACCAATGGCCACCGCCGTCAATCCCGCCATCATCACGGCCAGCATCAAAAGAAAGCGGGTCCTCAAGCGCATCGGCCCACCTCATGCCATCTCCGGGCAAATCGGCTCCACGATAACCCGTCAGAGCCCTCCGGAAAAGAAAAATCAGTCCAGCGGACGCTCGGATTCGGGAATCCACACCGCGGTCACAGCTCCGCAGTCCCACTTCGGCCGCCCCATGTTCCATGTGATGAACAGAATGTCCCCCTTCTCGCTCAACGCCGTGCTGAAGGTTCCTTCGAACTGCGCTCCCACCCGATCCGCCAACGCATTCATGAACGCCATCACCTTCCGCTGCTTCGTCCGGACATCAAACTGCATCACCGGCGTTCCTTCCCGCGGTCCACCGCCATGCGCCCCCGGCACATAGTAGAGATACCGGCCGCTAGGGTCCACATCCAGACTGGTCACGTAGGTGTTCCGTCCCGGCGCGCCATCCCCCAGCAGCATGATCTGCTCCCAGTGGCCATCAAAAACCCATATATCACAGGCCGTACCCGAGACCCCATAGACCTTTCCGTCCGCCGTCTCCTCCGTACACGCGCGCACATGCGGAAGCGCCGGACACCGCTCCACCCGGTTGGCCACCGGATCATACCGGTACCCTTTCGATCCCCCCTCCCCTTTCTCCGGCCGCACCCCCCAGTACACCCGCCCCGTGCTCCGCATCAGAATCGCATAGCGATCAAAACCGTCGGGCGCACGATGGAGTATGCGGCCCGTCCGGGCGTCCACCGCCAGAAAGAGACCCCCCTTTTCCGCCGCATCCGGTCCCGCCGCCGTCCCCGCATAAAATACCATCCGAACCGGATCCAGCACCGCCGCGGGAATCGAGTGCTTCGGTTCCGGATAGGCCGCCACAATCTCCGTCTTGACCTTCGCCGGGTCAGGATCGGGCCACGTGCGCAAAATCCAATCGCCCCGATACCCATTGGCGTCGCTCGCCTCGCGAGGGTTGCCCCGGTGCGTCGCATAGTAAAGCCAGCCGTCCGACCCCGCCATGATCCGGCTGTGTATCTTGCCCGGCGTATAGCGCTCCCCCGGCGCCAGACGCCCGCTCTCCCGCAACACCTTTTTCACATCGGCCAGAATCCGGATCGTCGGTCCCGCCGGATCGAACTCGTAGAGAAGCGCATTCCCATCGGGCGCATGATGATCGCTTAACGCCGTATAATAGCGTCCGTTGAGCACACACCCATCGCTCCAGTTGGACCAGGGCTTCCCCGGATAGGTCTGTCCCGGCAGAAAAGCGAAAACAACCCGCGGCGGAGTCTTCGCTACCCGCGTCCCCTCCGTGAGAGGAACCGTGGCAGAGGCCGGCGGACGCAACAGAGACTCCGACTCCATCGTCAGCCACGACCGGCCGTCAGGAAGCGCCGGCGTCTTCCACTCCGCCTGGCCTGCCAAAAGCCCCGCGGCCAGGACCGTCTCGACCAACATCGCTCGTGCTCGTTTCATGGGCTTCCTCCCCGCACGCCCCGGCTCATTCTGGAATCGGCTCCGCCTCCGGGGGCCACGCCACTACCAGCCAGCGGTCCACCGCCTGGCGGGCGACACGATGCCGCACCCCGTTCCATTGAATCTCCACATCCACCGCTGTCCGCCCGCCTAAGCCGAAAAACGCACTCGCCTCCTCCCCGCTCGAATAACCGTTTCCAACGGTGATATCCCGCCGCCCCAAAAACCCCGCCCGGTCGCCGCCGCGCCCGGCCTCGTAAATCCGCACCGTCGCGCCAATCCCCATCGTATTCCAGCTCTTCCCGCTCCCTGTGACGCGAACCCCCAACCAGTGCCCGGTCGCTTCCGTGACGTTCCGGAAGAGATACGAAGGCCCCTCCTCCCACCGGAACCAGGCCGGAAGAAAACCGTCCATTCGACCATCGCGGTCGAAGTCGGCCACCGGGGCGACCGCGTAATAGCCCAGCAACCGATCGCGGGGAATGGGCGTAAACCTGGGCCGCCCCTCGGCATCGTTCCCCAGGTTCCGGAGAACCACCGGCTGTGGCTCGCCCCGGTCATCGCGAAACACCAGCCCCAGCCAGATATCCAACCGCCCGTCATTGTCGAAATCCGCCAGCGAAAGGTGCCCCTGCTTGAGAGCCAGTCCGGCCTCCGTCCGGGCGGGAAGCGCCCCCATCAAACCGGCCGCTTCCGTCGCATCCACGAATACCGGCCGACCATTCGCATCCGTCTCTCGGTTGAGGTAGAGACGAATCTGCGCCCCCTCCCCATGTTCGGTGGTCACCAAATCGAGCCGACCATTGCCGTTCAAATCCCCGAAAAAGGCGCCGCAGGTGTGCGCTTCCCGATCGCCGCTCGTGGGCTTGAGGAGAACCCCAGCCGAGCACTCCCGATAACGGCCGTCCGGACCGCTCACGAACAGTCGGTTGGCGTCGGCGACAAAAATATCCAGACGGCCGTCGTCGTTGACATCCCCGATCGCCAAGCCTAGCCCTGTCGTTCCCCGCTCGGGAAAGCCCAATCGCGACCGCCCCTCTTCAAAGGTGAACGAACCCCGATTGAGCAGCACAATCAACGCCCCCTCGCCCGTCGTCCAGTTCCTATAGTGATTGTCACACCCCACCAGATCGAGCCGGCCATCCCCATCGAGATCGGCCGCCGCCACGTTGCGGTAGGCCATCGGCCTGGGCCAGTCGCCCGTCGTGGGCGTGACCTCGCGGAAGCGCCCATCGCCGAGATTCTCCCAGAGCGTGGAGGGATACTCCTTCGAACTTCCGGCGTGGCATACCACCATCAGATCCAGATCGCCATCCCCGTCAAGGTCGGCCAGAAGCAGATGGGTCACCCGCGCATGGAGGCCCTCCATCGGCAACTCCTTCTGCGGCGAGAGCTCGAACCGACGGCCCTCGCGGTTGAAGAAGAGCATGTTCGGAAGCGGCCCGTCCGTCCATCGGGGGAGATTGGCAAAAGCTCCCATAATCAGATCGGGATAGCCGTTTCCCGTCACATCCCCCCCCGAGGCGCTGTGAGCCAGCCGCCAGTTCCTGAGATAAGGCTCCAGACCGGCCGTTGCCGTCACATTCTCGAACCGGATGCCCTGAGCGCCCGCCGCCGCACCCAGTAGCACGCCGGCCATGGCCCACCCCCATGGTCCCTTCGTCATCATGGCCGCTGTTCCTTGCCTTGTTTCGCCGTCAGCAACACCCGCCCTCCGGAGGGCACGGCCAGCCGACTCCCCAGCGCTAGATCCACCGTTCCCGTCCGCTCCAGCCGGCCCGTCAGGTCATAGACCTTCACCTCATATCGCCCTGGCCGATCGGGAACCCCATAGACAAAGGGACGTGCCGTGCCGTTCAATACCCAGATCGAATCGGCGGCTGGCAAACGAAGCTCCGCCGTTCCGAACAAGGCCGCTACGACCTGCACCCGCCCCCGCCCGATCCGCCAGCTCTCGAGACGGCGGTCCAGGGGTTCTCGCGGACCTTTCCACAGCGAACGGTGCGCATGATAGAAGTCGAGCCACCCTTTCAACACCGCAAGGGTTTCAGGTCTCTGGCGGACCAGATCGAGCGAGAAGGTCGGAACCCCGCCCACCACCATCTTGATCATCATCACGGCCAAATCGCGCGGCCGCTCCAGGACGCTTCCGGCGAAGTAATCATTGTGCACCACCGGCACACAGGCCTGAAGATAGAGGCACCGATGGAAATTGGTGTCCACATCATAGGCCGTGTCGCCCGTTCGGACCATCGTCCCATACTGGGCTGAGAGGATATTCCCATAGTTCTGCTTGAGTTCCAGAAGCCCTCGAGGACAACGACTCCGAACCTCCTCCCAAATCGCCGCCTCCATTCGCCGGACCCCTTCCACCACGCTCTCCGTATCATGCCGGTGGCCGCCCCCCGTGCAGGGGGTCGTGGGCAACGTGTTGTAGAGATCCACCTTGAAGCCGTCAGGTCCGTAGGCAGTGATCATCCGAACGATCTCGCTCTGAACGTAATCGCGCACCTCGGGATCGCAGGGACAGAGATTATAAAACCCATTGGGCGCCAGAACCGGTTTTCCGTCGTTGAAAATCCGATGATCCTTCCATCGGGAATAAGCGCGGCTGTCGGGCGAGAGACACGTGGGCGCGTACCAGAGAAGAACGGCCAACCCCTCACGCTGCAGCGCCCGAATGGTGCCGGCAAGATCGGGAAACTTCGCCGGATCGGGCTCGTAATCGCCGAGGGTCAGCGGGCGATCGTCCGTGTCCAGACCCGGTCCAAACCAGCCGTCGTCCAGAATGATCGTCCGAATCCCCAGCGCCTTCGCCACCCGCGCGTTGGCCCGCACCGTTTCGTCCCCCATCCGGTCCGAACACCACGCCGTCCAAGTGCACCAGACGGGGTCCCACGCGGCCGACGACCGGGGGTACCGCACGCGGTATCCACGACGCACCCGTGCCGCATACCGCCGAAGCGCGTGAAACCAGGTTTCCTCCCGTTCCGAGCAAAAGAAACGTTCCCTCACCTCCGCCACCGTTCCGTAGCGCCACCCCGCGGTCGGCAGGCGAAAGGCCAGCGTGAGCAGGTCGTGCCCACCCCGCATCGCCTTCCGCGCCGAAAGCTGCGGATCCACGCATTGGCAGGTGCTTTCCCGCCAGAAAGTCAACGGCCCAAAGGCCCACGTTCGAGATCCCGTCTGATCCGTCAGGGCCGCAAAAGGGTGCCCGTCATTCGCCGCCGTGACCTGCGTGACCTGGGAGCGAAGGAAAAGCGCCCGATCCCGAAAGATATACTCCCGCCCTCCATCGGGCAGAATGACTTTGGAAAAATGAAGAAACGGGAGGGTGAACCGGACCTCCACGCTCTCCACCGCCATCGCGCGACCGTCGGATCGCCCCAGCCCCACCTCGATCACGTCCCCCCCTCGTCGACTCTCCAGCCGATAGCCGTCCCCTCCACTCCAGACCATCCCCCGGCGCTCCAACCCCGAAACACTCAGGACCCGCCCATCCGCCCGAACAACCATCTCCACCGCCGGCCACCGCCGCTTATTCGTCATCCGCTGTTTCATCGTTCCTTTCACGCTTGCCCCTACCATATCCTATCGTTATGATGTATGCAAGTTTTCTGGTGGTTCTGTCTGGACGAAAGAGGTATCCCATGATCCGATTAGAGAGGCAGTCGAGCGACGGCGCCTGGTACGTCTCCCTGGCCGGTCCCTATTTTCACCGCGGCCTCCAAGAGCCCGGTGGATGGCCGACCGTCTACGGCTACGGATCGTTCCTCCAGCTCTCGTCGGACCGCGCCGCCGCTCTCGTCAACCGCCGCGTTCTGGGCGAGCCCATCACCGATTTCGAAGACGGCGCCGACCTCTTCGTCTTCGACTCCCTCGAAACCCTCGCCTCTTCCCCACCCATCCCCATCTCCCGAGGCCAGCGCTTCCCGTCCCAACGCGGCCTCACCGTCGTCACCCGCTGCATCACACGAATCGGCGGCGTCGTTCCGCTCGACGCAGGGCGACCCAATGGCCGACCCCACCCGGCCGCCGGGACCGGCTTCATCCTCGCCAGCCATGGCCCCCTGGCCGCCCATCCGCGGCCCCATCCCGACGCGGCCGTCGCCGGCGAAGGCTTTCAGGAATTAATCCAAATCCGGTACGACGGCCATACCGTCACCATCACCGACCGCTTCCGATACCGCGGACCTGAACTCCTGCCCCACCTGATCACCCTCTCACAAGGGCTCTCTCCCGCCATCCCGGACGGCGACAATCTCCTCACCGGCGTCTCGGCCGGTCCCGTTGCTCCCGGGATCCAGCCCGATTCCCCCGCCATCCCCTGTTTCCACCCCCATGCCCACCCTCGGCTGGGACGAAACGTGGGCGCCTGCTTCTGCCGCTGGCGATACGGATCGAAGGGATGGCGCCCCGTCGAGGTCGTGCCCGTCTCGGGACCCGACCTGGCTATGGAACCCTCCCTGATCCGGCTGCCCAACGGCATCCTCCTCATGTCGGTTCGCGGCAAAGGTCTGCAGGAACCCCCGGGTTCGGTGACGGAAGGACTGGAAAACACCTATGACCATTTTCGCGTGTACCGTTCGGACGACAACGGCACCACGTGGCGCTCCCTCATCCACCTGCCCCGCATGAGAAACGCCACCCCCGTCGTGCTGAACCGGACCGCGGGCGGCACTCCGTTCCTGACCGCCAACCCCTACCAGGCGCTCCGGGATTCGCACGGCCGGATCATCCCCTCGACCATGACCCGAAACCGGCTGGCTCTCTGGCCCGTGGAGGCGGACCAGGGCCGTCTGGGAGAGCGCTTTCTCCTCCTCGATGCTGATCAGACCTTCGGACCTCCACCCTCCGGATCGTGGGAACCCTACCTGAAGACGGATAACCTCTGGTCGCTCGATCATCCGATCGCCGGCCCGATCCGCCTGGCCGATGGCCGCTGGCATACCCTGATGGCCTTCCGTGTGACCCACGCGGCCGTCAATCACGCCGGCGCCGAGCCGGCCCCCGAAGGGGGATTCTGGATCGCCGAAATCGAAAAGAGCGGCGAAACCCCAGTTCCCCTCTGGCCCTTGGATTAAGCCTCCGCCACCCCCCTTCCCTGTTACCGAGCCGAAGGAAGCCTCGCCGGCTGAAGCTCCACCCGAAGGCCGAACACGGTTTCAAAAAGGTGGCCCTTGTTCTCGATCGCCACCCGCTCCAGCGATAGATCGCCCACCTCCTCGACCCCTATGGCCAGCACACCGCCCTGCCGGGCACAGCCGGTAATCCGAATCCGTTGCGTGTGACTCCGATCCAACGCATCGGCCACCCGCAAGAGCGCCGCCAGCACCAGCACCAGCGCCCGATCCGCCCGGTTGAGTCGGACAAATTCCGGATGCTGAGGCCCCGGCTCGGAACGGCGGTGGTAACGGACCACCAACGCGATAAGTTCCGTGTCCGCCGTCGTCAGGCCAAAGAGCTCGCTGCTCCGAACCAGATACATGGAGTGCTTGTGGTGGCTGCGCGCGCTAACAAAGGTGCCAATGTCATGGAGCAGGCCCGCGACGTGAAGCAGCTGCCGATGGCGTGCCGTCAGCCGATGATCCGACGCCAACTCATCGAACAACCGTAACGCCATCGCCGTCACATGCTGCGCATGGCGTTCGTCAAAGGCATATTTCCGGCCGAGCGCCAACGCCGACCGAACGACCTGCTCGCGGAAATGGTCGGTCCATCCCCCACCGCCCGCCATCTGGAAGAGAAGGCCGAGGCGCAAATCGGCCCGGGCCAGGATCACCTGCCGCACCCGGAACGCCTCGGCGAGACGGAGATAGGCCAACAACGCCGGTCCCGCCGTTTCGGCCTCCTGAAAGGTGAGCTGGTAGCGGCGGACCAGCTCCGTCTCCGAAAGCCCAACCAGCGCCCGGGTCTTGAGAAAGGTGTCCACCGGGACCGGTGTGGCAAAGCCCTCCTCCGCTTCCGGCGCACCCGTTATCCGCCGCAGCGCGTGGATCAACAGCGGCGGAAGATCACCAATCACCGCCACCATGTTCGGAACGCGGGAAACCGGAAAGACCCGCCGGGCCTGGTCCATCATCCGATCTACCTGGCGCGAGAGCGCCTCCACGGGATGTGCCTCCGCCTCCCCATCGCCCTCGAGGGCCTCCCGCACCCGCACCGAGCCCAGTCGGAAGGTCTCCGAAACGGTCACAAAGCCGTTCTGAATGAGCAGGACTTTGGTGCCGCCACCCCCCACTTCCACCACCAGAACGTTCCCGCGGCGCATGAACGGTTTGTCCGCCAACACCCGATAGAGCGCCAGATAGGTATAGCGGTGGACCTCCGGCTCCTCGATCGGTTCCACCTCGAGGCCGGTCGCAATATAGGCCCGATCGAGAAAGAGATCCCGGTTCCGAGCCTCGCGCAGGGCACTCGTGCCGACCGCCCGGATGGCGACCTCCGGTCCATACTCTTCCGCCGCCGCTTTGAACTCCTGCAAGACCGCGACGCACGACTCGATCGTCTCCTGGCTCAACACTCCGTCCGCAAAGGAGTCCCGCCCGAGTGTGGACGCCCGATGCAAGGTGTCCAGAATCCGCACGCTGCCGTTCGGCCCGATTTCGGCAACGTCCATGCGAACCGCCGCCGAACCTACATCAATCGCCGCCACCACGCGTTTCTTGGCCCCAGCACTCATCGCGCCTCCGAAGCCAGCGCCGCCGCCCCAAGAGCCACCGCCTCACCCCCCAGCTCCGCCGCGCAAAACCGAACATCCTTCAAAAAGGTCTCCAACCCCCGCTCGCGAGCCGCCTTGACCGTTTCGTTGAGATAGAGATCGGGAAACTCCTCCACCAGTCCGCCGCCCAACAGAATGACATCCGGTGCCAGCAGATGGGCCACCCCCGCAATGGCATACCCCAGCCAGCCGGCCGCCCGCCGAATGATCTTCTCCACCACACGGTCCCCCCCGCGGACCGCCTCGGCCAACATCCCACTGCGAATCTTCGCCACATCCGTCCCGCCCAGCCGGAGCAGACAGGGCGCCTCACCCCGAAAAGCCGCCTGGGCCGCCTGCCCCGCAATGGCGAGTCGACTGGCGACCGTCTCAAGACAGCCGCGTTTTCCACATCCGCAAGGCATCCCCTCCGGATCCACCGGCAGATGGCCGATCTCCATGGCTGAGCCCACACGTCCCCGAATCAATCGTCCCTCATAGACGCAGGCGCCCCCAATTCCCGTCCCAGGGAAAACCCCCAGCACACATCGGGCCTTCCGGGCCGCGCCCAACCGATACTCCCCATACGTGCCGGCATCCACATCGTTAGCCAAGACCACCGGCACGTGAAAACGCCGGCGAAGTCCCTCCGCCACCCGCACCTTCCGCCACCCCAGATTGGGCGCATCCAGAAGCACCCCTTCGTTCAAATCCAGCATCCCGCATAGTCCAACCCCAATCCCGCCCAACGCCTTGCGGGATATCCCCGCCTCCTCCAAAGCGCCTTCCGCCGCCTCCTCCATCCGGTCCAGCGGGTCTCCCTTTCCCCCCTTCTCATCCCGCGTCCTCTTTTTACAACGCCCGAGACAACGAAAGCGGACATCAAACACGCAAGCAAGAATCTTCGTCGCCCCGACATCCATCCCCAGCCAACACGTCGAACGCTTTTGAGACATCCCCCTCTCCTCTCCCGATGGCAATGCGCCGTCGGTCCTCACCCTACCAGAACCTGCAAGGATGGGCCAGTCCGAAGTGTTCGCCCGTGCCCACGCGCGTCCCTCAGCGCCCCTGCTCCGCCAGCGCCGCCTCCAGCCGCAAAAGCCGGGCCTCCAACGCATCCGCACGCGCCCGCTCCGCCTTCAACGCCTCATAAAGCCCCTGCACGGCCGCCAACGTCACCCCATGCAGGTCCGCAGAGTCCAACATGGTCTCCTCCGCCCCCGTCAGCGGAAAACAGGCATGAAAATCCTGCGCCATTACCCCGATATGCCGTCGGTCGGATCCCCGGAAATTCCACTCGTACACCGGCAACGAGGCCACCCGTTCCAACACCGCGGCGGAATCCACCGGTGCCAAATCTTCCTTCATAGCGCGGTCCGATGAAAATAGCCAGGCGCCATCCCCCGGCTTCCACTCCACCCGGTGGTTCGCCGCTCCCGGCGTCGCACTCTCAAACCGCACCCCTCCGCTCGCCCGAAAAAGCACCGTATTGCTCCCCCAAGAATTCGCTACGACGCCCATCGAATCCGCCCAGACAAAGGCCCCCACATTCGTCGCCGCCGCCTGCCGCCCCGCCGCCAAACAGTAATCCTTCGTCACCACATTCTGCCGCCCACCAACAATCGCGGAATAGTTGGCATTTGAACCGATAGTGTGGTTCTGCCCACCTAAAACTCCGGAAAAACCTGATCCAATAATAGTGTTTCCTTACCCTCCCACGACTGTGTTGTATTCTCCCTGGCTGGTGTTATTTTCACCGATGGCGATGCACCCCGCGCCGAAGATGGTCGGTGCAATCGCGATCTCCCCCTCCACAAAGCTCTTCAAAACTTGAGGGGTGGCAGGGGCCCACGCCGTCCCATTCCACTTGAGAACCTGCCCATCAGAAGCGCCACCGGAGGAAAGATCGGCCGGGTGAAGAGCCCCCGCGGCTAACTTCTGACGGGTCACAGCTCCATCGGCCAAAGCCGTCGTCCCAACGGCCTGAACCGCGATTCGCGGGGCCGTTACGGCGCCATCCGCCAGCTTGGCCTCTGTCACGGCCCCATCCGCGATCGTCTCGGTCGTAACCGCCCCGTGGAGCAACTTTGAGGTCGTGACCGAGCCGTTGGTGAGCTTCTCGGTCGTAATCGCCCCGTTGGCGACCTTCGCCGCTGTGACGGCTCCATCGGCAATCTTGTTCGCGATCACCGCCCCATCCATCACTTTGGAGGTCGAGACCGCTCCGTGGGCCAGTTTTTCGGTCGTGACCGCGCCATCCGCGACTTTCTCGGTGACGACCGCGCGGTCCACGAGCTGCGTGACGGTTACCGGGGCAGCATGAAACCAAATGGTATTGGCCTCGGGATCGGTTTCGATCTCCATCCCCTCGCCGGCGGCAAGAAGGATTTCCTCCCCATCCTTGCGGATCCCATTCACCCCGGCCAGGGCAGGTGCAAAAACGCGGCGAAACTTGACCCGAGCCGACCATTGCCCATACTCGGCCCCATCCCAGGCGATGACGCGCGCCTCGTAGACGCCCTCGGGAAGGTCAAAGCGAGGCGACCATCGAGTCTTCCGAGTCCACTTCTCCAACCAGGGTTCTCCGTTTCGGGTGATGGAAAGGAGGTAGGAGGAGGCCTGATCAGCGGCCGTCCATTCGAAGACCGGACGTCGGGCCGGGCAGTCTCCGGGGGCCGGGCTTTCCATCATCGGGCGTCCCGGCGCGCCATACCCGACCGCCGCCGTCATGCCCGCCACGATCCAACTACCCACCCGTCTCACCTTCGGCCTCATCGTTCGCTCCCACTGATTCTGTTCCTTGATTGGGGACAACCCGCGCACCCGGCGCGGTTTCCGCCGGGAGTTTATGGGGCTCATCCCCGGCTTCAAGATTTTTTTGCAAAAAAAAGGTTGACCACCCGTGGGGTGTTTCTATATAAAGAAACATATGGCCAAAGGAGTCTCATGCAACTGAACCGATTCCCCGGGCGCGACGCCTTCCGCTCCCTCGCCCGCGACGCCAACGTCATCCCCGTCGGAGCCGAAGTTCTCGCCGACTTCGATACCCCCGTCTCCGTCCTCGCCCGCTTCCTTCCCCACAACGAACCCGTCTTCCTCCTCGAAAGCGTCGAAGGCGGTGAACGCTGGGGCCGATTCTCCGTCCTCGGCCTCTCCGCCCGAACCCGACTCACCCTCTTCCGGGACGCCGTCGTCCTCCGCCAGGGTATGCACGAAGAGCGCATTCCCCACCACGGCGACCCCCTCGCCATCTTCCGCTCCCACCTCCATCAATACCGCCTCGCCCGACCCCCAGGCACCCCCCGCTTCTGCGGCGGCCTCGTCGGCTACCTCGCCTACGAAGCCGTCCACTTCTTCGAACCCCACGTCCCAAACCGTCTGCCAGCGGAAAAACCCCTCGCCGATTTCATCATCCCCGACGCCCTCATCGTCTTCGACAATATTCGCCATACCCTCACCGCCCTCATCTTCGCCTTCCTCCCGCCCAGCCTCAACCCCGACGCCGCCTACCAGGATGCCGAACACCGCCTCGACGCCCTCCTCCAAACCCTCGCCGCCCCCCCACCCACCGCCAGCCCACCCCCCATCGCCCCCAGACGCCCCCACACCCCACCCCAGGCCGTCATGCCCCCCGACGCCTTCCGCGAAATGGTCGCTGCCATCAAACGCCATATCGTCCGCGGCGACGTCATCCAGACCGTCGTCTCCCAGGAGTTCGTCGGCACTCCCCCCTCCGATCTGCTCGGCCTCTACCGCGCCCAGCGCTTCGTCAACCCCTCCCCCTACATGTACTTCCTCCGCCTCGGCGACACCGTTTTGGCCGGCTCATCCCCCGAAACCATGGTCCGCCTCGAACAACGAACCGCTACCCTCCGCCCCATCGCCGGCACCCGTCCCCGCGGCGGCAGCGAACAGGAAGACCGCGACCTGGCCAACGCCCTCCTCCGCGACGAGAAAGAGCGCGCCGAACACCTCATGCTCGTGGACCTCGGCCGCAACGAGCTGGGACGCGTCGCCCTGCCGGGTACCGTCCAGGTCAGCGACCTCATGGTCGTGGAACGTTACTCCCACGTCATGCACCTGGTCTCCAACATCACCGCAGAACTCGCCCCCGACCGCGACGCCTTCGATCTGCTCCGCGCCACCTTCCCAGCCGGCACCCTGACCGGCGCCCCCAAAGTCCGCGCCATGGAACTCATCGCCCAGTACGAAGCCACCCCGCGCGGGCCCTACGGCGGCGCCGTCGGCTATATCGCCTTCGACGGAAACATGGATTTCGCCATCTGCATCCGAACCGCCCACATTGAAGCCGGCCGCCTGACCATCCGCGCGGGCGCCGGTATCGTGGCCGACTCGGTGCCGGAATCAGAACGTCTCGAAACCGTCAACAAGGCCCGGGCTGTCATCCGCGCCCTCGAACTGCTTACCCCTCCGGAACCCACCCCATGATCGCTGTCCTCGACAATTACGACTCCTTCACCTACAACCTCGTCCAGTACCTTCTGGAAATGACGGCCGACGTGGCCGTCTTCCGAAACGACGCCCTGACGGTGGAGGAGCTGGCCCGCCAGAAACCCAAGGCGCTGTTGATCTCGCCCGGCCCCGGACGCCCCGAAGAGGCCGGCATCACCTGCGACGCCATCCGCTTTTTCGCCGGCCGTGTTCCGATCCTCGGCGTCTGCCTTGGACACCAGGCGATCGGCCATGTCTTCGGCGCCCGCATTGTCCCAGCCCAACGGTTGATGCACGGCAAAACCTCCGAAATCACCTGCGACGGTCAGGGCCTTTTCGCAGGATTCGGCGACCGACCGTTCAAAGCCATGCGGTACCACTCCCTCGCCGTCGCCCGCGAGGGTTTCCCCGACGCTACGCTGATGATCACCGCCACGGCGGAGGATGGCGAAATCATGGGCCTTCGCCATCGCCAGCACCCCATCGAGGGCATCCAGTTCCACCCGGAATCCATCATGACCCCTGTCGGAAAGCGCATTCTCCGGAACTTTCTCCGAATGATTCCCGATTCCGCCGAAAGGAGCCCCAATGCCCCGTGAATACAAAGCCTTCCTCGTGGCCCTCATCGCCCGGCGAGACCTGACCGAATCGGAGATGGCCGAAGCCGTGGACGCCATCCTCGACGGAGCCTGGACCGAAGTGCAGATCGGCGCCTTCCTGGCCGCCCTGGCAACCAAGGGAGAAACCGTCGAGGAGCTGGCCGGCGCCGCCCGCGCCATGCGCCGAAAAGCCGTCCGCGTTCAGGCTCTATCCCCCCACGTCGTGGACACCTGCGGGACCGGTGGAGACGGCGCCCACACCTTCAACATCTCCACGACGGCGGCGTTCATCGCCGCCGGCGCCGGCGCCACCGTCGCCAAACACGGCAACCGGGCCGTCTCGAGCGGATGCGGAAGCGCCGACGTCCTCGAGGCACTCGGCCTCAACCTTCAGGCCCCTCCCGAGATCATGGAAGAGGCCCTGAACGAAATCGGTATCGCCTTCCTCTTCGCCCCCCTCTACCATGGCGCCATTCGGCATGCGATGCCCGTCCGCAAGCAGCTCGGTGTCCGGACGGTCTTCAATATGCTCGGCCCGCTCACGAATCCCGCCGGTGCCACCGCCCAGCTCCTGGGCGTCTTCGCTCCCACCTTGACCGAAACCTTCGCCCACGCTCTTCGCCGGCTCGGCACCCGACGCGCCTTCATCGTGCACGGGCACGACGGGCTCGACGAGATTTCGCTCTCGGCCCCGACCCGGATCTCCGAACTGGAGAACGGCCAGGTTCGAACCTACGACTTCGATCCCTCCCTCTTCTTCCACGACCTGGCCGACCCCGCCGCCATCCGAGGCGGTACCGCCTCCGATAATGCGGTCATCCTCCGGGGCATTCTGGCCGGCCAGGACCGCGGCCCCCGCCGGCAAATCGCCCTCCTGAATGCCGCCGCCGCCCTGATGGCCGTCGGACTCGCCCCCGACTGGAAATCGGCGCTCGATCGCGCCGCCAACGCCGTGGACTCGGGTGCTGCCCTGGCCAAACTGGAGGCCCTGGTGGCCTTCACCCGCCGCCATGCCTGATTTCCTCGCCACCATCCTCCGGCGGCGGCGGGAGGACGTCGCCGCAGACCAACGGACCTGCCCGCTCGCCGAACTCCAACAGCGGGCGCACGCCGAGCGCGACCGCCGGCGTCCGTTGGCCCGCCACCTGGCCGAAACGCCGCCTCCCGCCCTCATCGCGGAAATCAAACGGGCCTCCCCCTCCCGCGGTCCACTCGCGCCAGACCTTGACCCCGCCGTCCTCGCCAGGGCCTATGAGCAGGGCGGCGCAGCCGCGCTTTCCGTTCTTACCGAACCTCACTTCTTCCGAGGCTCCCCCGCCGACCTTCAGGCCGCACGCGCCGCCACGACCCTCCCCGTCCTTCGCAAGGATTTCCTCTTCTGCGAGTACCAGATCTGGGAAAGCCTCGCCATGGGCGCCGATGCCGTGCTCCTCATTGTCCGCCTGCTCGACCCGGTTCTCCTGAAGGACCTTTTTGCCCTCGCCACCGAACTTGGCCTCGACGCGGTCGTGGAAGCCGCCGCGCCGGAGGAGACCGAGCGGGCCGTCGCGCTCGGCGCCTCCCTGATCGCTCTCAATGCGCGCGATCTGAAAACCTTCGAAGTGGATCCCGACCGTCCGGCCCGCCTGGCCCCACCCCCCAGGCCCGGCCAAATCGTCATTGCGGCCAGCGGCATCGGCGGACCCGAAGATATCCGCCGTCTCCGGGATTCCGGCCTGACCGCCTTTCTCGTCGGCGAATCGCTGGTGCGCGCGTCCGACCCGGCCGAGGCCGTTCGTCGCCTGCGAAAGGCCTGGTCCTCATGAGCCGCATTCCCGTCAAGATCTGCGGTCTAACGCGTCCCGATCAGGCCAACGCCATCGCCGCCCTGGGCGTCGACGCCATCGGCCTCGTCTTCTTTCCGCCCAGTCCCCGCCATGTCACCGAAGCCCTAGCCAAGGCCATCCTGAACGTCCTTCCGCCCCGCTTTCCGGTCGTCAGCGTCACCGTCAACGAACCGGCGGAAACCACACGCGCACGGGCCCGCCGTTTGGGTCTCCGTTGGGTCCAGCTTCACGGTGACGAGACGCCGGAAACGGTCGCCGCCCTCCGCCGCGAAGGGCTTTTCGTCATCAAGGCCATCCGCGTCTCTCCTGATCTCCTCGTCGCCGAGAGCGAACGCTGGCCTGCCGATCTCCCGCTCCTTGTGGAATCGCCCGCCGGCCATCAGCCCGGCGGCACGGGAACGGCCTGGGAATGGGCGGAGGCAGCCCCGTTGGCCGCCCGCCGCCCGATCATCCTGGCCGGCGGACTCGATCCTGACAACGCCGCCCGGGTGGTCCACCAGGTCCAGCCGGCCGCGCTGGATCTGAGCTCCGGCGTCGAGGAGGCGCCCGGCATAAAGAGTCTGGAAAAAGTCCGCCGTTTGTTGGACAATCTCTCCCTTGTGTCCGGGACGCGTCCCTTCCCCTCGCCGTGGGCGGCGACCGGACCGTGAAAAGAGGCTGACCATGTCGGCTCGTTCGCTCAACAACGTAAATATTCAGTCCATCACACTGATCCCCACCCCGCGGGAGATCCGGCAGCAGTATCCCCAGACGCCCAGCACCCGGCGAACCGTCGCCCATGGCCGGGAGACGATCGAGAAGATTCTCGACGGCGAAGATCCCCGCCTTCTGGCCATCGTCGGACCCTGCTCGATCCACGACGTCCAGGCGGGATTGGACTACGCCCGCCGCCTCCACGCGCTGGGCACCGAACTTCAGGAGACCCTTGTGATCGTGATGCGGGTTTACTTCGAAAAACCCCGCACCGCCCTGGGATGGAAAGGCCTCATCAACGATCCGTTCATGGACGACACCTTCCGCATCGACGAGGGGCTTCGGATCGCCCGCCGGTTCCTGCTCCAACTGGCCGAACTGGGCCTTCCGGCCGCCACAGAAGCGCTGGAACCCCATACGCCCCAGTACATCGGCGACCTCATCTCCTGGACCGCCATCGGCGCCCGAACTTCGGAGTCGCAGACGCATCGGGAGATGGCCAGCGGACTCTCCACGCCAGTCGGTTTCAAGAACAGCATGGACGGCTCAATCGCGTCCGCCGTCAATGCGGTCAAATCGGCCCGTCAACCGCATCACTTCCTCGGCATCACGGAATTGGGCCGGCCGGCGGTTTTCGGAACGACCGGCAATCCCTATCCCCATGTCATTCTCCGAGGAGGACCGCGGCCCAATTACGATGCCGAGCATATTCAGATCTGCGAAGCGATGCTGCGCGAAGCCGGTCTTCCCGTCCGAATCATGGTGGACTGCAGCCATGGGAATTCGGCCAAGGAACCCGCGCGCCAGGCCGTGGTCCTGCGGGATATTCTGAGTCAAATCGAGCGCGGCAATCGTTCCATTTTCGGCTTTATGCTCGAGAGTTTTCTAGAAGAGGGGGCTCAACCGCTCGCGACGGATCCGTCCTTGCTCCGCTACGGTCTCTCCATCACGGATCCCTGCCTGGGCTGGAAAGCGACCGAAGCTCTCCTCCGCGAAACCCATGCCCGCTACCGACCCTGTCTCGAAGCCCGCCGCCTCCCCGCGGCCCGCCCCAAGGCCACCCGATGACGGACTATTATCAATTCCCCGATGACCGGGGCCATTTCGGCCCTTTCGGCGGCCGCTATGTCGGCGAGGCTCTTATGCCTGCCCTGCTCGAACTGGACCGCGCCCGACGCGAGGCCATGGCCGATCCGGCCTTTCTGGCCGAATACCGCCGCGTGCTGCGGGACTACGTCGGCCGCCCGACGCCGCTGGATTTCGCCGAACGTCTGACGGCCGCCTGCGGCGGAGCCCGCCTCTGGCTGAAACGGGAAGATCTGGCGCATACTGGCGCACACAAAATCAACAACACCGTCGGTCAGGCCCTTCTCGCCCGCCGTATGGGCAAGCGCCGCCTGATGGCGGAGACCGGGGCCGGCCAGCATGGCGTTGCCACCGCCACCGTCGCCGCACGCTTCGGCATGTCGTGCGCCATCTATATGGGGGCGGAAGATGTCCGCCGCCAGGCGCCCAACGTGCAACGGATGCGCCTGCTGGGGGCCGAGGTGATCTCCGTCACAGCCGGAAACGGGACCCTCAAGGATGCCATGAACGAGGCGATGCGCGCCTGGATCGAGCGGGTGGAAGACACCTTCTACGTCATCGGATCCGTGGCCGGACCCCATCCTTACCCCGTCATGGTCCGCGATTTTCAGCGAGTGATCGGCGAGGAAACCAAACGCCAGGCGCTCGAGGCCTTCCATCGGCTTCCGGACCTTCTGGTCGCCTGCGTCGGCGGCGGAAGCAACGCCATGGGATTCTTCTACGACTTTCTGAACGATCCCACGGTCGAACTGCTCGGTGTGGAAGCCGCCGGCCGTGGACTTCAAACCGACCACCACGCCGCCACCCTTTGTCGGGGTCGCATTGGCGTCCTGCACGGCGCCAAATCCTACCTTCTGCAAAACGCCGATGGTCAGGTTCAGGAGGCCTACTCGATCTCCGCCGGTCTGGACTATCCCGGTGTCGGGCCCGAACATGCCCTACTGAAAGAGTTGGGCCGGGTCCGCTATACGGCGGTCCCTGACCGCGCCGCCCTCGAAGCTTTCCAGACGCTCACCCGACTTGAAGGCATCATCCCCGCCCTCGAAAGCGCTCACGCCATCGCCGCCGCCATGGCCGAGGCCGCCCGACGGCCGGCCGACCAGAACATTGCGGTCTGCCTTTCTGGCCGGGGCGACAAGGATCTTGCTCATGCGGAAGCGGCCATCCAGCGGCTGGAGGAGAAGATCCCCTTATGAGCAAACGCCTCACCCGCCGTTTTGAAAACCTCCGGGCTCGGGGAGAGCCCGCCCTCGTCGGTTTTCTTACCGCCGGCGACCCCGATCCCGAGACGAGCCTCAATATCCTGACGGCGGCTTGTCAGAACGGCCTGGATGTGCTGGAGCTGGGAATTCCCTTTTCCGACCCCACCGTGGACGGTCCGGTCATTCAGGCCGCATCCCACCGCGCGCTCCGGGCGGGCATGACGGTCGCGGGCGCCCTGGCCCTTGCGGCCGAGCTGCGGCGCCGAACCGATGTTCCGATCATCCTTTTCAGCTACTACAATCCCCTTCTGCAGTTCGGCCTCCCGAGGCTGGCGGCCGAAACTCTGGCCGCCGACGCGGACGGCTTCCTTGTGGTGGATCTTCCCCCCGAGGAGTCGGAGGAGTTCACCCGCCATATCCCCTGCCACCGGCTTCCGCTGATTCGTCTGGTCGCGCCCACGACCGCTCCGGAGCGAATTGCCACCATCGTTCAGAACGCCGGGGGGTTTCTCTACCTCATCAGCCGGACGGGCGTGACCGGCGGGGCGCCTGCCCGCCGGGAGACGATCGAGCGATTGACCGCCCGCGTGCGGGCCCTGACCCCACTGCCGATCTGCGTGGGATTCGGAATCCGAACGCCTGCAGAGGCGGCCGAAACCGCCGCCTTTGCCGATGGGGTGGTCGTGGGCAGCGCCCTGGTTCAGCAGGTAGCCTCCGGCCTCTCTGAACCCCAATCGCTCGCCTCTCGGATTGGCGAATCCGTACGCCGTTTCGAGGAGGCCCTGCGCCCGCGCACCGGTCGTTAATCCGGAACCGCCAAACTCAAGGAGCAGGATGTTCGTTCTGGCGGGCCGGCGGCGGAACCGTCGGCTCTCGACTTCGGAGCGAACGGGCGTATTTTTCGAAACACTCGGGACAGACCCCGTGGGTAAAGGTCACCGTGGATTTCCGAGCCACATACTCTTCGATCTTCTCCCACGCTTCATGCGCAATCCGGACACGCTTGCAGTAGGAGCAAACCGTCAGCATGCCGCGCAGGACCCGTTTCTGCTGCTCATAGGTATGGCCGACCACCACGATGGCGGTGACGAGCACCCCGGCCGTCAGAATAGATCCCCGGAAAATATTGGGCTGCTGGTTAAGATTCTCACCCCAGATCAGAGCGGCCAGATTCCAGACCTCGTTGACCCAGATGAGGGCGATCAGCATGATAAAGGCCATGAACTGCCAAAAGGCGATGTAGGCAAACCCATGACCGACATTGATGGGCTCTTCGCTGGAACGGCGGGGAATGGCCATGGTCTGTCCTCTCTTTTCTGTTGACGATTATTTCCCTCAACCGCGGATAGGTCAATCTGTTTTCGCGTTCATCGCTTTCGGCCTTGTCTCCGGCGGATAAACCTGCTATCGAACGCCTGGCCGAACACGAAAACCCGAACCATGGCACGTATTCTCATCGCCTGCGGAGGCACCGGTGGTCATCTCTTCCCAGGAATGGCCGTCGGCCGCGTGCTGGAAGAGAGAGGGCATACCGTCCTTCTCTGGCTGGCCGGAAAAGCCATCGAACAGCAGGCTGCCGCCCAGTGGGCCGGTCTCCGCGAAACGATCGAGACCGAAGGGTCGCTGGTGCGCCTACTGAAAGCCTGGCGGCACGCCCGCCGCCGTCTTCAAGCCTTCCAGCCGGACCTGCTTCTGGCCATGGGAAGCCGTTCCTCCCTCGTGCCCGTGCTGGCCGCCCGAGCTGCCCGCCTTCCCATTGTGCTCCACGAAGCCAACGTCGTGCCCGGCCGGGCCATCCGACTGCTCTCCCGGCTCGGCGCCAGCACGGTGGCGATCTCCTTCGCGGAAACGGCCCGTTATCTGCCCGGCCGATCCCTCGTCCTGACCGGCTATCCCCTCCGCCCCCTGCCGACCGATCGGCCGCTTCCCGGTCTGCCCGGCGGAACCGCCCCGCTTGTGCTCGTCATGGGAGGCAGCCAGGGGGCCGCTCGCGTGAATGCCCTGGCTCGCGATGCCCTGCTCACGCTCCAGGCGCGCGGGTACGCCTTCCGCGTGCTTCACCTCGCCGGCGACCGGGAGGCGGAGGCGATTCGTCGCGCCTACGCCGCCGCCGGTTTGCCCGCTCTCGTGCTCGGCTTCCTCCACGAGATGGGTTCGGCCTACGCCGCCGCCGACCTCGCGATCTCCCGTGCCGGAGCCGGCGCCTGCTCGGAACTGGCCCTCTTCGGAATCCCCACCCTCTTCATCCCCTACCCCTTCGCCGGCGGCCACCAGCGCCAGAATGCCGCGCTTTTCGAAAACGCCGGCGCCGGCCGCCTCCTTCCCGAGGAAATCCTTACGCCCGAACGGTTGGCCGAGGCCATCGCCTTCTATCTCGATCACCCCGAGGCCCGCACGCAGGCGCGATCCGCCGCCCGCCAACTGGCTCAACCGGAAGCCGCCCAACGCCTGGCCGACCTCCTCCTGGCGAAGGCTCGCCGCCCATGATCGAACTCGTAGATACCCACGCCCATCTCGACGGACTCGGCGAGAAAAACCCTGCCGAAGCCCTCGCGGCTCTCGATCGGGCCGCCGCCGCCGGCGTCTTCACCGTCATCGCCGTCGGCGGTAACCCGACGGCCAACCGCGTGGCGCTAGAGATGGCCGCCCGGCGTCCAACTCAGGTCTGGGCCGCCATCGGTTACGATCGTACAACGGCCGAACAGCCTCTTTCCTCCCTTCCCGACCTGGAATCTCTTCTCGCCTCGCCCGCCATCGTCGCCATCGGCGAGATCGGACTCGACTTCTACCACCACGCCTCCTCTACCGCCCCTCTTCAGATCGAACGACTGGAGACCATGCTGGCCCTCGCCCGCCACCGCCGTCTTCCCGTCATCGTCCATGTCCGAGAGGCGGAGGAGATCATCGCATCACGTCTGGAACATCACGCCGCCCTGTGGCCGGAGGATCCCGACCGGATCGGCGTGATTCACTGCTTCACCGGAAGCCCCGCGTTCGCGGAACGGATGGCCGCCCTTGGTTTCTCCATCAGCTTTAGCGGCATCCTCACCTTCCTCCGCGCCGACAACGTGCGCACCGCCGCCCGCGCCGTTCCGCCCCACCGACTTCTCGTGGAAACCGATACCCCCTACCTCGCCCCGGTCCCCCTGCGCGGCCGGAGGAACGAACCCGCCTACCTGCTTCCCATTGTCCACGAACTAGCCCGCGTCCGCGCCCGCCCCTTCGAAGAAATCGCCCACCTCACAACAACCAACGCCCGCCGCCTCTTCGGCCTCAATCCGCCCGTCCGGCCTCCCCCAGCCGCCGCCGAACCTCCGCCTCCGTAAGCCCCATCACCACGAGCCGTTTGAGCCGCCCCCGAGCCCCCGCGCGAAGCCCCACCGCACCACGCGGACATTCCAACCGCTCCGCCAGAAACTCCGTCAACGCCCGATTGGCGCGGTCGTCCAATGGCGGCGCCTGAACCGCGATACGCAGCGCCTCGGGCGTCTCGCCAAGAATCGCCGTCCGCGAGGCCCGAGGGGTCACTCGCACAGTTATCTCAACGCCGCCCGGCAGGCTTCGGATCCATCTGCTCGTCATCCCCGCGGGCCTCCTACCACTGTAGCACCAGCCCATCCCAGGCCGGTTTTACGTCGGGAGGTAATTCCTTCTCCAGCCACTCGTGATCGAGATCATGGCAGAGATGGGTCAACAGCGAGCGCCGTGCGCCAATCCTCCGAAGCATGGCCAGACTCGCCTCGAGATGGGCATGGGTCAGGTGCGGCGTGTGCCGCAAGGCGTCCAGCACCATCACGTCCATCCCGGCAAACCGCTCGATCGCCCGCTCATCCATCGTCAGGCAGTCCGGGACATACCCCAGCGACCGGCCTTCGGCCTCCATTCGATAGCCCACGGTGGCAATCTCGCCATGCTGAACGGGCACCGGTTCGATCGTGAGCGCGCCAATCCGGAACGGTCCCTCCGCCGGATGAAGAGTGACCTGAGGACGGTAAACACCCGCCGGCTGGGGCCGGAAGGCATAGTCGAAGATGCGCCGGATCTCCTCCAGGGTTTTCGGATGTCCCCAGCAGGGAATGGCAACCCCCTGAAGGGTATTGAACCGGCGAAGGTCGTCGAAGCCAAAGATATGATCCGCATGGGCATGCGTATAGAGCACGGCATCCACCCGGCCAATACCGTAGGTCAGCGCCTGATCACGCAGATCGGGCGGGGTATCCACGAGGAGGGCTGTGCCGGCGACCTCCACATAGAGGCTGGAGCGCCGGCGCCGATTGCGAGGATTGGAGGATCGGCAGACAGCGCACTCGCATCCGATCATCGGCACGCCGACCGATGTGCCGGTCCCCAGAAAGGTCACTCTCATCGCCCTCCCATTATCGAAAAACCCTTGCGACTTTCAACCTTTTCCTCTATCTTGGCCCCGTCTTGACCATGCCCAAAACGTTCTATTGCCTGCTGGCCGTCCTTGGCCTTCTCGCTGCGGCCAAGGCGGATTCCTCGCCCACGGAGCCGGCCGCTCCGGTTCCATCCGCCGATGCCCTTCTGGATGAGGTCCTGCTGCGTCTCCCGACCGAACCCCTTCAGATCGCCGGTGAATTCCGCGCCGATCCGCGGGAGGGAAAATCCGAACGACGCGGACTCGTGCAGGTGTTTCTGGAATACGGCGCCTCGCCGCCGCGGGCTCGCTACACCTTCATGAACCTCTTCGGAGGCGATCTGGAGCAGATGTCGATTGTCCGCTCCGTCGGTGAGCCTCCCCGTTGGTATTACGCCCGAGGTACCCCGCTGGTCGAAGCACCCGCCCCAGATCCCTCGACGCCCATTCAGGAGACGGATCTTTCCTGGGCCGATCTCAGTCTCTCCTTCCTCTGGTGGCGGCCGGCCATTCTGGTCGGGGAAGAGACCGTTCTGGACCGTCCCTGCCTCATCGTCGAGGTTCGCCCAGGCCCCTCGGAGCCATCCCTCTACGCGAAAGTCCGGCTCTGGATTGACCGCCAGCATCGTTTCCTCCTCCGCGCCGAAGGCTTCGATCAGAACGGAAACCCCCGACGGCGGGTCGGTGTCAAAAGCATCATGAAAATAGATGGGGAGTGGATGATCAAAGATCTGGACGTAACCACGCTGCCGGAGCGGTGGCGCACCTCCCTGCGAATGGAGGTCGTAGACAGACCTCAAGGAGCCGCCTCCCTCCGCTGAGTCCTCCGGCTCCGCGGTCTACCTATGAACCCGCTCCTCCTGTTGGTTCAGCTTTTTGCCCTTCTGGTTCTGCTGATTCTCTCGGCCGCCTTCAGCGGCTCGGAAACCGCGCTCTTCTCGCTCAACCCCCTCCACCTCCACCGCATCGGACGATCGAATCCCCGGGCCGAGCGGATGCTCGAGGAGCTGCTGGCCCATCCGGCTCTTCCTCTCTCGACCATCCTGATCGGCAACACCTTTGTCAACATCGCCGCCGCCAGCCTCGGCTATGTCATTGTCAACACCCTTCTGCCCGGACACGCCGAAGCGATCGCCATCGCCATCATGACGGTCCTCGTGATCATCTTCGGCGAACTTGTCCCCAAACGACTCGCCATCCGCCACGCGGAACTGTGGGCCGTCCGGATGCTGCCCTTCCTCCGATGGGCGATCCGCCTTCTGGCCCCCTTCCGCTGGGCGCTGCTCCGCCTGACCCGACCCTTCGAAAGCCACTTTTCGCACCACCCCATCCCCCTCTCGACCGAAGAACTCAGAACCCTCGTGGATGTGGGGGAGCAGGACGGTGTCCTGACCGGTGAAGAAAGCGCCATGATGGACGGCATCCTCCGCCTCGAAACCATCGAAGCCCGCGAGGTCATGGTTCCACGCCCGGATGTCGTGGGACTGGACTTTGAAGACCCGCCCGAGACATGGCGGGAAACGGTCCGCAAGGCCGCCCGCCGGTTCGTGCCCGCCTACCGGGGGTCGCTCGATCAGATCGAAGGCTTCCTCGACGTTCCCCGCTTTCTCTACTCACCCGACGCGGGCAATGTCGCCAAATGCCTCATCCCCCACTTTTTTGTGCCCGATACCATGCCGCTGGATAACATCCTTACCCTCTTTCAGCAGGAGGGACTCCATATCGCCGTCGTCATTGACGAGTATGGGGGGACCGACGGCATCATCACTCGGGAGGATATCCTGGAAGAGATCATGCCCGACCTCGGCCAGGACCATCCTGCCATCGTGCCGGTGGGGTCCAATCGCTGGAAAGTGGACGGCACCACCAGCATCGAAGACGTCAACGAAGCACTGGACCTGAAGCTTTCGGCCGAGGGCGCGGATCGCATTGCCGGCTGGTTTACCGAAAAGGCCGAACACCTGCCGAAGGCGGGCGAGGTGATCGAAGCCCAGGGATGCCGGGCCACCGTTCTTGAAATCCGAAAGCGCCGCATCCGCACGCTGCTCTTGGAGAAGATCGAATCCCCGGCCGAGGAGGCCTCGCTCCCGCCATGATCCCTGGCTACCTCGTCCTCATCTTTCTGGCGATGCTCGGCCATGCCTTCTTCTCCGGCATGGAAACCGGCCTCATTTCGATCAATCGCCTGCGTCTGCGCCATCTGGCCGAAGAGGGGCTTCCTTGGGCGGTCCGCCTCCAGTCCCTTATCGAACAGCCGGCCGCGCTTCTGGGCACCACCCTGCTCGGGACCAACTTTTTCATGACGGTCGCCTCCGTCCTTGCCGCCGCGATCGGCCAGCGACTCCATGAGGCCTCCGGTGAAACCATCGCCGGTGCCCTGATGGCTATTTTGGTCCTCCTGTTCTGCGAATTCATCCCGAAATCCTGGTTTCGCGCTCAGCCCCTCGGTCGCTGCCCGCCTCTGCTCCCGCTCTTTCTGGTTGCCCAGCGGCTTCTGCGTCCATTCGTTCGCCTGGTCATTGGAGTGACCGACTGGATCATTCAAGATCCCGAACAGTCCGTCCGCCGGGCCCCACTCGTCACGCGGGACGATCTGCTCCACTTGACGGCGCGAAGTGCAGAAGCGGGATCCCTCTCGCCCCGCCAGCGGCTCATGTTGCTCCGCGTGGCGGAGCTCTCCAAAATCCCCTGCTCGGCGGTCATGACGCCCCGACGCCGCATGCAAACCCTTTCCGCCGATGCCCCCGTCTCGCTCTTTTTCCAAGAAAGTACCCGCACCGGCTTCGCGTCCTACCCCGTCATGAATCCCGCCGGGACGGAGTGCGTGGGCGTCGTGAACCTCTTCGAATTGATGCCTCTTGAACCCCCGGAAAGCCAAACGCCGCTCGCCAGGCTGATGAAACCGCCCCAGTTCATCCGGGACGACCGGCCCGTGCTCGATGTCTTCCCGCTCCTACGCCGGACCCGGCAATCCCTCTGCCTGGTTCAGAGTCCGAGCGGCGAGGTGGTCGGTCTGCTGACGGTCGAAGATATTCTTCGCCGCATCCTCGGAGGAAGCTGAGCATGCCGGAGCGGCCGGGTTACTGCCCCTCCTGCGACCGGTTCATCGGGGCCCACGATCTCTGCCCCTACTGCGATACGCCGGCCGGCCGCCTACTTCCCCTGCGGCGTCTTCGCCTGGCCGCTCTCCTCATCGCCGTTGCCGGACTCGGCCTCGTGGCCCTCTTTCGTCACCGCCATGGCATTCCTACGGTCGCTCTGGCCGACCTTTCGCCCGCCTGGCACGGCGCGCACATTCGCGTGCATGGCGTCGCCACCGCTCCGCCTCGGCGAGGCCGCTCCCGTTCCGGCCAACCTTGGCTGGCCCTGACCCTGGCGGAAAGAAGCCGTCCGCTGCTCGAGGTCGTCGCCGTGGGAAGAACCGCCGAATTGCTGGCGCCGCTGTTCGATCGGTCCGCCTTGCCGAAAACCCCGATGGCGATCGAAGTGGTGGGCCGCCTTCAATGGCGGGCGGAGAAAGGCCCTACGCTTTTCGTCCAAACGCCTGCCGATCTCATCTTCCACGGGCCGCCGTCCGAATGAATGCCATGCTCCTGATGCTTTCGATCGTCCTCGGCGTTCTGGCGGGCTTCCTCCTGGGATGCGTTCCCGGTCTTCATCTAACCCTTCTCTTGGTCCCGTTGCCTCTCCTCGCCGCCTCTCTGCATCCTTCCCTGCTCGCCGCCGCGCTGGCGGCCGCCACAGGGGCCTGGGCCCTCGCCGGCATGATCCCTCCCCTTCTCCTTGCCGTTCCTGACGAAAGCACCTTTCTCGTCCTGCCCGCGGGAGTATCGGCGCACCGCAAAGGAGCATGCGCCGGCGCGCTGAGTTTGGCCGCGGCGGGGGCGCTGCTGGGCGCGCTTCTGGCAATCGCCGCCCTGGCGATCACCAGGCCCCTTCTGACGATCCTCCTTCCCGTGCTCCGTCCCCATTTCTCGTGGATGCTCTGGTCGGTCATTCTCTTCCTTCTCCTCTCGGAGTGGCATCACGGCCACCCCTTCGCGCCCGCCGGTTGGCGGCGGGCTCTCGACGCCGCGGGGCCGACGTTGACCGCGTGGGCCACGTTCGCCCTCTCCGGCCTTCTCGGACTTCTGGTCTGGAACCGGTCCTTTCTCCCGCCTCACCGATCGGCTTTGATGTTAACGCCGGTGTTCGCAGGGCTCTTCTCCGTGCCTCCGCTCCTCCTTGCGTTGTTGACGCCGGCTCCGCCGCCGGCTCAACAGCCGACTCCCAGCGCCCTCCCGGTCGGCCCCTGGCTTCGCGGATCGCTCATCGGAACCGCCGGCGGCCTCGCCGCCGTCCTCCTTCCCGCCCTCTCGGGTGGTATCGGCGCCTGGCTGGCCCATCAGGCGATCCCTTCGTCGGATCGCCGCGCCTACCTTGTGGCGCAAGGCGCGGCCCGAAGCGTCTATTACGGTGGCGGGCTTTTGCTTTTTGCCCAAGCCGAGTCGGGGTTGATCCGCGGAAGCATCGCATGGAATCTGCTCCCGTGGATTCCGCGGGACGGAAACCACCTTTGGTTCCTCATCGCAGGCGCGCTGGCCGTCGGAACGGCTATCGCTTTCCTGCTCGCCGTTCCTGCGGGGAACTCCCTTTTCCAGGCGACCTCGCGGGCCCCTCGCGTTCAACGTCTTCTGCTGGTCCTCTCGCTTCTGGGGATCGCCGGGATCACCGCCGTTCTGACGAAAGGGATAGGATTAGCCCTTTTGGGAGTCGCCACCGCCATTGGTTTCATTCCCCTCTTCTTTCGCAATCGCCGCATCCATCTCCTCGGTGTTGTTCTTCTGCCCGTCGCCCTCGCGCTTTCGGAATATACCCCCCTGTGAAAGGCATCACCCACTACACACTCGGGCTGGCTGTCGCCTCCTGCTTTCCGGAGGCGGTCCACCAGGCCACCCGTGGCCATCCCTGGCCCATGCTGACCGGAGGTCTCTTCGGCCTCCTGCCCGACCTTCTCGATTTCAAGATCGTCCGCTTCCTCTCGCCCCGCCACGTCCAGATCATCCCCGATCCCCTCAAGCCGGACATGCCGATGGTCGCGGAAGGCTTGGCCCTGGCGGTGCGCGAGGCCCGTCGTCTCCGGTCGTCCCTTGTTGTGCAACTCCATCCCATGCGCGTGGCCGAGGATGAGTGGCAGCCGTATGAGGTTCATTTCGAAGCGGCAGGCGCGATCGAAACCCGACTCCTTCTCCCCTGCGCCGCCGACGGCCGTCCGACTGGCGAGCCGCCAAAAGGGCCGAGGGCCAGCGGCCGCGTCCATCTCGACGTTCCGCTCGTCATCGGCTACCAGGCGCGCCTCCGGATCGAGCGGCTTGAAGGACCGACCCTGCGCCTCACCCCGCTCGACGACCGCCGCGTGCGCGTGGATTTTCTACCCTGGCATCGCGGGTGGAGTCATAGCCTGGGATTGGCGGTGGGAGCTGCGCTGCTGGCGGCTCTCCTGGGCGGACTTTGGATCGGCGCGATCGCCTTGCTGGCGATCTTGACCCATGTGGCGAGCGATCAACTCGGCTATCTCGGAGCATCGCTCCTCTGGCCCTTCCGCCGCCGGCGCTATCCCGGCCTCCAGCGATTTCACGCGCAGGATTCGCTGGGCAACGCCAGCGCCCTCTGGCTGGCGCTGCTGGTGATTCTTTGGAATCTGGCCCGTTTTTCATCCCCCCCTCTTCCCCTTCACGGCCCCCGCCTCTTTCTCTGGGCAGGCCTTGCGCCCCTCGCCCTGATCGCCGTTCTCCGCTCCCGTTGGACATCCCGTCGAAAACGCTTACAATAACAGAGACGAACGTGGAACCGCTCTCGTTCAGCCTTCGTGTGCTTCGCCTCCTTCTCCTGATCGCCGGCGGGACGGGCCTCCTGGCGCTGGCGGGCTGCGCCTTCTATCGCACGAGCCTATTTCCGGCAGAACGCGCGACGCTAGCCGAAGCGGACCGCCAGGCGTGCGCGAGAGGACTTCAGCTCTGGCCGGTGGCAGGACCCGACTATCGCGCGCTCGTGACGGCTCATCCGCCGGCAATGGCGCGCGGCGTGGTCGTGGTCTTCCATGGAAACGCGGGGACGGCCGCTCATCGGATCTACTATCCCGAGGCCCTCGAGCCGCTGGGGTGGCGCGTGGTGCTGGCCGAGTATCCTGGCTATGGAGCCCGCGCGGGGCGTCCCGATGAGCACACGCTCATTTCCGATGGAGCCGAGACGGCCCGTCAGGCCGTCCAAGCCTTCGGAGGACCGCTGATTCTCTGGGGTGAATCCCTCGGTGCCGCTGTAGCCGCCGGTGTCGCTGCCCAACCCGATGTGCCGGCCGCCGGACTGGTGCTGCTCACGCCATGGTGCGATCTGCCTGCGCTGGCCGCTCACCTCTACCCCTTCCTCCCGGTGCGCCTCTTCGTCCGGGATCGCTTCGATAATGCGGCGGCTTTGAATGCCTTCCATGGCCCTGTCGCTATTCTCATGGCCGAACGGGACGAAATCATACCGGCCGCCCATACGCAACGACTCTTTGAACATGCGCGCCCTCCGAAACGGCTCTGGGTCTTCCCCGCGGCCGGACACAACTCTTGGCCATCCTCCCCAGGGCTCCGCTGGTGGGAGGAGGTTATGGCTTTCGTCGCACCGCCGCACGCCGAAGCCGATCATTGATCGCCCGGCCGAGCCCTCGATCCGGCACTCGCTCCGCCACGATTCCTTCCAGCCCGGCCGCATCCAACCGATGCATGGCGTCAAAGAGCCGTGCGGCGGCCTCCTTAAGATCTCCCGTAGCCGATAGCACCTCGACGAGGGCCCAATCGCCGGGCCGCCTTGTCCCCCGGAACGAAAGCAGGCCCCAGCGCCCCGGCGTCGGCGGGAGGGCATCCTCGCCCATGAGCCAGATGGGGGTTGCCGTGGCATAGTGACGCTCCATCATGCCCGGCGCAAGGGGCCGATTCGTCGGAGAAGTGGATGAGGGCAACGCCACCGGACCGATCACCTCTTCGATGGCCTCCAGCGGAGTCCCGCCAGGCCGGAGGAGAATCGGCGAACCGTCTTCGGAAAAGGCCAGAATCGTGGACTCCACCCCCACCTCGCAGGGCCCGCCGTCCAGCACAAGATCCACCGCCGCTCCCAACTGATTCCGAACATGCTCCGCACAGGTGGGGCTCGTGCGGCCGAAGCGGTTCGCGCTGGGCGCGGCCAGAGGACTTCCGACGCGGCGGATGAGTTCCCGCGCCAGGGGATGGCCTGGCAGGCGAACGGCCACTGTGGGAAGCCCCGCCGTCACGATGTCGGGCAGTTCGGCTCGTTTGGGAAGCACCAACGTCAGGGGCCCCGGCCAGAAACGCGCCATCAGGCAGTCGGCCTGCGGCGGACGGGCGATGGTCAGGCGATCCACCTCCTGGGGGTGGGCAATATGAACGATCAGAGGGTCGAACGAGGGGCGTCCTTTGATCTCGAAAACGCGGGCTACGGCGCGGGGTTGAAAGGCGTCAGCCCCGAGGCCGTAGACGGTCTCTGTGGGAAAGGCCACGACGCCACCGGCTCGGAGGAGGGCGGCGGCCTGTTCCAAAAGATCGGCCCTCATGGCGGTTCGGGAAGGAGGCGCACCCGGCGTCCTTCGACCACCAGCCGGCCTTGGGCCAGCCATCGCACGGCTTCGGGATAGAGCTCGTGCTCGGCCTCCTGAATGCGGGCATGAAGGGTTTCGTGGGTATCGTGGTCCAGGACCGGCACCGCGCGTTGAGCGATGATGGGGCCTGTATCCATGCCTTCATCCACGAAGTGGACGGTGCATCCGGTCACCTTCACCCCGTAGTCAAGCGCCTGACGCCAGGCCTCGAGGCCGGGAAAGGCGGGCAGGAGAGCAGGGTGAATATTCAGCACGCGGTGGGGATAAGCCCGGAGAAGGCCCGATTTGACCATGCGCATGAAGCCGGCCAGAAGGACGGCCTCCACGCCATGCTCGTATAGGCAGGTCAACACGCGCTGCTCGGCCTCGCCATCGAGTTTCGTCCGGAAGGGAGCGGGATTGATGAAGAAGGCCGGAATGTGAGCGCGTCGAGCGCGTTCGAGAATAAAGGCGTCGGCCACGTCGGAGATGACGCAAACGATGCGGGCGGGGAGGCGGCCCGCTTCGATCGCATCCTGGATGGCCTGCATGTTGGAGCCGCGCCCGGAACCGAGAACGCCCAGCCGCAGGATCGGGGTGGGTGCCATGAACAACTCCTGTTCCTCAGGATACCCTACCGGTGCATACGCCCTCTGACAAGCCGAAACCCGCCTCGAACTTTTGCTTGCGCGGTTCCCCTCACGCGCTCAGAATTTCCCCCCGAGAGGAGTCCATCCCATGCCGCGAATGCCGGAACTCATCGTCGCCCTCGATTTCCCAACAGCAGCCGAAGCCCTGCGCTGCGTCCAAGCCATGCCCGAAAATCTTTCCTTCTACAAAATCGGGCTCGAGCTCTTCACCGCCGAAGGCCCCGCGTTCTGCAGAGTTCTCGTGGACAAGGGCCATCGGCTCTTTCTCGACCTCAAACTTCACGATATCCCCAATACCGTCGCTCGAGCCGTCCGCTCCGCTGCCCGCTTGGGGGCTTCGTTTCTCACCGTCCACGCCTCCGGGGGACGCGAGATGCTCCGGGCGGCGGCCGAGGCGGCAGCCGAGGCCGGTGGCCAGGGGCCTAACCTTCTGGCCGTCACCGTTCTGACCAGTTTGGATGCGGAGGCGCTGGAGACGATTGGCATTGCCCGTTCGCTCTCCGAACAGGTCGTTCGTCTGGCCGAACTGGCTTTGGAAAGCGGTGTTCACGGTCTTGTGGCCTCGGTCGCGGAAGCCGCCGCCTTGAGGGCGGAGTTCGGTCCCGATCCCATTCTTGTCACCCCCGGCATTCGGCCTGCCGGCTCGGAGGCGGGCGATCAGAAGCGGACGGCGACGCCCGCGGATGCCATCCGGGCCGGGGCCGATTATCTTGTCGTGGGCCGTCCCATCACAGCTGCGCCGGATCCGGGCCTGGCAGCGACCTCCTTGTATACTGAAATTCGCCGCGCTCTTGCCCTGCCCGCTCAACCCCTCTAGCCATCGGATGTTCTTTATTCGTAGGGTGTGATACTCCTCTTTGGCCAAATGTAAAAAAATAAAGTCCTGACCCCAAAAGACGAAATGTGCCTCAGGTTTCTCCAATCCCTTGTTCGACCGTTTTTTATTTCTCTGAAAAGTAATCGGAATCTATTTAATTTCAATTGTGGAAACGCCGACATTGTATTCAACCATCAGTTGTGCCAATGTTTCGCCGTCAATCAACACGACCTTTGCGTCGATCCGTGATACATACGGCATTCGAGGTAAAGTCGGATGTCGTGATAAAAAGTCCTTGCGAAAGGTGTGCTCTTTTCCGTCACCGTGGAGCTTTAGCAAGGGAACAGGCACGTCTGATAGTCAGGAATAGCCATTGAATCTTCCTATACTATATTCATCGCGCCGTCGAACGCCGCAGTCGAAGAGTGGCGCTTCCCGCCATACCGTGCGACCGCCGGTTTGGACCTTGATGTTCTGTTCGTTCTCCCGTCCCATGTCCATCATGTTGGACAGCTTCCGTTTTATTCTTTCAGCCAGTGGAAATTCAGTCAACCTTTGCCTTTGGTGTCACATTTCTTAGGGTTTCTTGTGGTATCTCGTTCTCGGGGCAGTCGTTGAGAAATGACCATCTGGCTAGAGGAAGACGACAACGACGACGAGAAAGAGGGGGTGGAGTCGCCTTTCTCATTGGCTTGCTGGCGCTTGTTTAGCCTTGCGGCCGTCTCTATTCTGAGATAGGGTCGGAGAGAGTATGCGACTTGGGATATGCACTTCGCCGGACCGCTTGGCTGCGGCACGGGAGGCCGGTTTCGCCTATGCTGAATTGAGCTGTGCCACCCTCCGGTATGATCTTGGGGAGTCGGACGCCGCCCATACACTCCAAACGCTGCGAGAGGCGCCCCTGCCTATCGAAGCATTCAACGTTTTCCTGCCCCCGACACTCAAAGTGACAGGCCCCGCCGTGGATGAGACGGCCGTGGAGTCCCATATGGATCGGGTCCTGCGCCGCGCCGCCTCCGTGGGCGCCTCGATCGTGGTGTTCGGCAGCGGTGGCGCTCGACGGGTCCCAGAGGGGTTTCCCCTTGAGGAAGCGCAGGCGCAATTTGTCCGCGCGGCTCGACGAGCGGCCGAAATCGCCGACCGCTATGGCCTTACCATCGCTCTTGAACCCCTGTACAAACGGAGCTGCAACTGGTTCAACCGAACCGATCAGGGGCTCGCGCTCGTCCGGACGGTCTCCCATCCTCGCCTCCGATTACTGACCGACCTCTTTCACTTGGAACGAGAGGAGGAGCCTTTCGAGCATCTGGTCGAAGCGGGGCCTATGCTGGCCCATATCCACCTGCCCACCCCACCGCTTCCCGACGTTGCTTGGGGTGAGGCCGGTGTCTTCGATTTCGGCGGCTTTTTTTCCGCGCTACGCCGCGCCGGCTATCAGGGACGGCTGAGCGTGGAAGACAACAACGGCGTCCTCTCTAACAGCACGCTCCCGGCTGTCGAGGCTTTTAAGCAGATCCGGGAGTGGATCGAGGCGCGGGGAGGCGCTTGACGTAGATGTTCAACGGATCGTTCGGCGCGTAATAGTCGGTTACTTCAGCCTCCAACCGATACCCGCACCGCTCGTAGAACCCTCGCGTTGCTCGATAGGCCGGACGTCCCGACGTCTCCAGAACGCATAATGTTCCTCCCCGCGCAGCGATTTCCCGCTCCGCGTGATTGAGCAGTCGGCGCCCATATCCCCTCCCCTGGCACGCGGGATCCACGGCAATCCAGTAGATATCGAAGGTGCCCGCCGTGCAGGGAGTGGGTCCGAAGCAGACCCACCCGGCCACGGCGCCGCCGGCATCAAGCACCCAGGACTGATAGTGGCCGCCAGGTCCGTCACGAAGCGCGTCATCCAGGACCTCGCGAGCGATTTCCAGTTCGTGAGGCTGGAAAACGGCCGTCCGGCGAACCAGCTCAAGCACCGCTTCTCGATCCCGCTGCTCGGCGCGCCGGATCACCGCCTCCGAGGCGGCAACGGGCCGAAACGCCGGAGTCGTGACCCGCGCCGAGCGGCCGAGCCGGCGAGCGGCATTCTGGATCATCGAGCGAACAAAGATCTCGAAGGAAAAACCAGCTGCCTCCAGGGCCCGGCTGAAGCCCGCTTCAGGGGCGATATCCGGGTTGGGATTGACCTCGATCACGACCATCTGTCCCCGCTCGTCCATCCGGAGATCCACCCGGGCATAGTCGCGACAGCCAAGGGCGCGCCAGGCCTCGCGCGCCAGGGCCATCGCCCGTTCCTGCTCCTCTTCGGAAAGCGGCGCCGGTAAAAGCCGCGGCGTGTGGCGATACTCGAACGAGCGGGGCCGCCATTTCGCAGCATAGGTGAGAATCCGGGGACGGTCGGGTCCAAAGGCGCTGAAATCAATCTCCGCCGGCGGAAAGACGTGGAGACGGCCGTCCATTTCGGCTAATGAAACGTTTAGTTCACGGCATCCGACAAACGTCTCGATCACCGCCGGTTGATTCATCCTGCGATGGATGCGGCGGACAGCGGCGGGAAGCGCATCGCCGGGCCATTCCACCACGGAGCGCGCATCAATTCCTTCGCTGGCGTCGCTTCGAAGCGGTTTGATGATGTAGCGGCCGGGAGGGAGCACCCGCGGCAATGGCAGCTCGCCCGGAGGAACGATCGTTCCCGCCGGAACCGGAAGACCGGCCGCTGCCAGGATCGCTTTGGTGACCGCCTTGTCAAGGGCCAGGCTGAGACACCGGCTATCGTTGCCGGTCGTCTCCCGACCGAAGGCGTGGGCGACAGCCGGAACGCGGTTGGCTTCTTCGGGATCGTTGGGGAGGGCTTCGACCAGATTGAAGAGAAGAGGCGCCGGATGGCTGGCCAGGATGGCAGGCAGATCGGTCAAGGCCCGGAGCGGAGCCTTTGTGAATGGAACGCCAAGGCGTTCGAGGGCACGCGAAACCGCCTCGACCTCGTCCAAAACCCCCTGTTCGCTTGCCGCCGATGAATGGGGCTGGTTATAGAGAAGAAGAACCGCCTCGGTCCCGTGCCTCATTTCGGAGGGAGGGTCGGGCTTTTTCGCGCCCGCCGCATGGTCCGCACCCCCCCCTCCGGCACGATGGCGCTTTGCCTACCCGAAGCGACCTGCCAGACGCCTTCTGCACATTCCGAGCCGATGACAGGAGCATGCTCGGTCTCATGACGATAGCGGGGCTCGGGATAACTGACCATCATGCCCTCGTAGTTTCGAAGGACCGTATGGGTTGGGCTCATCGAGACGATGTAATTTGGCAGCAGAGGCACTTTCCCGCCCCCATGAGGCGTATCCACCACGAAGGTCGGGATCGCCAGGCCGCTTACCCGCCCGCGGAGATACTCCATGATTTCAAGCCCCTTGGCGAGTGGCGTCCGAAAGTGCTCTACGCCCCGGACAAGGTCGCACTGGAAGAGGTAATAGGGTTTGACCCGCATCCGGAGAAGACCCCGGCAGAGCTGAGCCATCACCTCGGGCTCGTCGTTGACCCCCCGAAGTAGAACGGACTGATTCCCCATCGGAATGCCCGCATCCACGAGAGCTGCACAGGCAGCGGCGGCTTCCGGGGTCAGTTCCTGAGGATGGTTGAAGTGGGTGTTCACCCATATGGGATGATATTTTCTGAGCATTGCCGTCAGTTCTGGCGTAATCCGCATGGGAAGCACCACCGGGGTCCGGGTCCCGATCCGGATCAGCTCGACGCTCGGCACACTGCGAACGGCCTCGAGAATCCGCTCGAGGGCCGTCGTTTCCATGGTGAATGGATCGCCCCCGGAGATAATCACATCCTTGATCTCCGGGTGCTGCAGGAGGTAGCCGTGGATCATCCGAAGACGGGGCCACGTGAGGGTGATTTCCCGCGTGCCGGCCACGCGCTTCCGGGTGCAATGGCGGCAATACATGGCGCAGGTGGTCGTGGCCATGATCAAAGCCCGATCCTGGTAGCGATGAATCAGCCCCGGCACCGGCATGTCATCCTCCTCCTCGAGGGGATCGGACTTCAGGAAGGGCGGATCATGGAGCTCCTGAAGCTGAGGAACGGACATTCGGAAGATGGGATCCAAATCGTCAAGACGGCGGATCAGCGAGGCATAATAGGGGGTTATGGCCATCGGATAGCGGGCCACAACCTCATTGACCGCGCCGGCCATACGAAGATCCGGGAAACACTCGAGTAGAGCGCCAACGGAGCGAAGCCGATTCCGGATCTGCCATTTCCAATCGTTCCACCGCTCGCTTTTCTCAATAACGAGACGGGAACTCAGATGAGCTTCAGAGGGTGAACATTCGGTTTCAGCCGAGAGAGACGCCGCAGATGGCGTCGAACACAACGGGGGTTCGTCAATCGTGATGAGGCTTGATTCGGTGCTACTGCCACCTTCGTTCATGGGTGCCCCTTTTCTCCGTTTTTGTCCGCCACCACAGCAAAGACGAACCGCGTCTCGCTGTGTCAGCCTGTCTCAGCTTACAAACTCCACACTCTGTTGGAATTTTATGCCGCTTCAACCACTATCTATTGTGCTCGTAAATTTGTATCACCGCATACAATAGAACATTCTCGAAAATAGTCAACGCGGAGCACACAATTTTAATTTTTTTTTTTTTTATTTGTTGGATGTGGTTTTGGAAAGAAGCTCTTGGAGGTGCTTGACGTAGGAAGCGCCTCCGCCTGGACGGTAGCCGGTGCGCCCGATCTCTTTTCCTGTGGTATCGAGAAGCACGATAGTAGGATAACCCTGTATGCCGAATTGTGCCTGCAGTTTGCGGTTCTGGCTCTTGAGTGCCGGCGGCTGGGGTTTGCGCATGGGAAAATCAAGCTCGACGAGAATGAGGTTTTCAGAAGCGTATTTCTTGAATTCGGGGGTATCAAAGACCTCTTTTTTGAGCTTGATGCACCACCCACACCAGTCAGAGCCGGTGAAGTCGAGCAGAATAGGCCGATTTAGGTCCTTGGCCTTTTTGATCGCCGTTTCATAATCCGTCAGCCACTCCGCGGCCGGCTTTTCGGGATCAGCGACGCTGAGTTTGGCTCCCTCCATTTGAGCCGCCGCCACCAGCTGTTCGCCCCAACTGAGGATACCCGAGAGGGTGAGAAGAACAGTAATGCCCAACGCCGACCGTTTCATCAGGCTCTCCTTTCGCCTTGGTGCTTTTAAGATAATTCTTCGTGGCGCAAAAAGAAACCTATTTTTTCAGACCCGATTGGCCAGTGCCGTCTGTTCGTTCCGGTAAATACCGAGCAGACGAACGCCATCGGTGACCGGTTTGAGCTCTTCCAGAACCGCCCGGAATCGCTCGGTGGCTCCGTGTTCCGCCGCTTCGATGAAAAAGCCATACTCCCACGGCTTGCCGGGAAGCGGACGACTCTGAATGAAGGTCAGATTGATGCCATGGCGCCGGAACGGTTCCAGGCTTTCCAATAGCGCCCCTGGGCGATTGGCCAGGATGACGTGAAGCAGGGTCCGCCACTCGCCCGGAGTGGGGAGACGGCTCTCCCAGCCCGGCTCGAGCCGGCGGAGCACGAAAAATCGTGTTGCGTTGGAGGGATCATCCTGAATGTTCTCGGCCAGGATCTTCAAACCGTAGAGCCGCGCCGCATGAACGCCGGCAATCGCCGCGGCGTCCCTGTGCTCGCGGATTCGGAGAGCGGCGTCCGCCGTGCTGCTCATGGCCACCCGTTCGGCGCCGTCGAGATTGGCGTCGAGCCAGGCTTCACATTGGGCCAGCGCCTGAGGATGACTGTAGACGACCGTGATCCTTCCGAGCGGCGGCGCCTCTGCGGAGCCAAGCAGGGCCTGATGAACCGGCAGACTGAACTGGGCAACCACCGTGGTCCAGTCCGAGCGGGCCAGTTGATCCAACGTCTGCGTCACAGGGCCTTCGGTCGAATTTTCGACCGGCGCAATGGCCTCCTCGACGCCGGCCGAAGATTCGGGCGAGAGGCTCCAGAAGAGTTCCCGAACGGTTCGGCACGGATAGGGCTCGAATCCATCGCGGTAATAGGCCAGACAGGCCTCATGGGAGTGGGTACCTTCGGGTCCGAGAAAAGCGATCTTTTTCATAACTTCCATTTCCCTTGGGTTGACAAAAAAAAACCGCGCGTCCGTTAGCCGGACACGCGGTTGGCCGTTTCATCCTGTCGTCCTGGGCGCTCTCTACCCGGCCGACCGGACGCGCGTGTCCGGCCGACTAAAGGCGAAGATGGCGTACAGGACAATCCGTTCCATAGCACTTATCATCATGCCTTTTCGCGCTCCCCTTGTCAACAGAGGAATTCGGTTCCCACCATCTGACCTTGGCCGTCGCCACGTCCTTCGATTTCGTCCCCGACAGCCCTGGGGCAGCGATTAACGGGGGATTTTTCTGAGAAAGCCTCTTGGCCAGACCCCATGGAGACTCTCAGATGGGGAATTCCAGGACCGTCCAACTGGCCGGAGGCAACTCGAGAGTTTCCGAAAAGGGAATTTGGGCGCAGGATATTCCCACACGATCTGGTTGCTCCAGCGTATTGGCCGCTTGGAGGTCCTCGCCGCCCGTCAGCCGATGCATGGTGATCATTCGTTCCGTCACCGGTGTCACACCTCGAAAACGGAACCATACCCGAACCGGTTCCGTCTCCTGTTTGTGAACTATGGAGACGCTCAGCCGACGGCGGGAATTGTCCACACTGGCCAGAACGTCCAGAGCCGGTACGTCGCGGTAATGAACCAGTGTCGGCCGTGTCTCATCCCTCGCCTGATCGGGATCCACGATCCCGCAGAAAAAGCGTTCATGCTTTCCGGAAAAGGTCGGTCCGTCCACCGCCGTTTGAATCACCTGACCGGAATGCACCTCGCGCATCAGGCGGCAGGGATAAAAGATCGTCTGACGCACGGCGCGCATCCGATCCGTAAAGATAAGGCCAAGCGTGTTGACCAGCAGGGCGATGTTGGAGAGACCGATCACGCGCACATGACGAAGCACGACGTGGAACAGGGAGGCCACCGTGAGCGCATCGGTGTAGGTATAGATCTCCTCCAAATCCCCCACGGCACCATGACGGGAACGATACCATACGTTCCACTCGTCGAGCGCCAGTCGGGGGGGCTCGCGTCGCGTGAGGCAACCATCCATGGCCTCCTGAATGTGGCCCTCCATTTGCCGGATCATCTCCTCGAACACAAAACTGGCGCACATGCTGTCGGCAAAGCCAGGGCGGCCGAAGTAGTTGTGAACCGCAATCAGATCCACTTCGTCAATCAGCGCCCTGAGCACGGTCCGGTCCCACTCCGGATTGGGACGACCCAATCCGCAGACCACAATCCGGATCGAGGGATCCACAGCCTTCATCTCCCGAATCGCCGCCCGGCACCAGGCCGCATATTCCGACGCCGTCTTCTGCCCGGGTTGCCAGTCGCCATAGATTTCGTTCCCCAGAGAAAACCAGCGAATCCCGAACGGCGCATCCCATCCATGCGCCCGTCGAAGATCCGCGTATTTCGTCGGCGTGGACGCGTTGAGATACTCGACCAAGTTGGCCGCCTCTTCCGGACTCTGGGTATGGGCATTGACCGTGTAATAGAGCTCCGCCCCAACGTCACGGCAGAGCGCCCAGGCTTCCGGAAGGCCAAAGGCCGTGGATTGCGGCACGCCGGTCCTCCGGAAGAGCCGGCCGCGCGGACGCTGTTCGCGCGGCCCAACGAGATCCTGCCAATCGAAGTAGGCGGCAGCGCAGCCCCCCGGATAACGGATATGGGTTGGCTTCAACTCCCGGAGCATGGCCACGACGTCCGCTCGAAGGCCATCAGGACGTGCCAGGGGGCTCTCCGGATCATAGAGCCCCGGGTGAATGCAACGGCCAGCCAGTTCGATGAACTGACCAAAGAGCGGGCCCTCAATGGGACCGACGGCTTGCCTTCCGAAGAGAGTAATTTCCCCGGTTTGCATGGCCCGTTTAAGACTTTCGAATGGCGCGCCGGATCGCGCGGATATGTTCCGGCCCTGTTCCGCAACAGCCGCCAATCACCGAAACGCCCGCTTCAACGAGCGCCACGGCATAGGCGGCCGTCTCCTCTGGTGTTTCCCGGAAGATCGTCCGGCCCCCTTCGAGCACGGGCATGCCCGCATTGGGCATCGCCAAGAGCGGAACGGCCCCGGCGGCCGCCGCCTTCATCCGGCGGATGACCGCCACCATGTCGCGTCCGCCCGTCCCGCAATTGGCCCCCACGATATGGGCGCCGGCCTCGAGCGCCGCTTCGACGGCCCGTTCCGGGGTGACCCCCATCATGGTGGCGTAATCGCCGGACGGCTGAGGATCAAAGGTGAAACTGGCGAGGACGGTCAACGCCGTGTGCGCGCGGGCCATGCGGATCGCAATCGCCGCCTCCTCAATGGCCGTCATGGTCTCCACAATGACGGCATCGGCGCCTCCGGCTTCCAGCGCTTCGATCTGTTCGCGAAAGGCGGTGGCAAAGGCCTCCGCCGACTCATCCCCAACGGGCTCGAGAAAAGCGCCGGTGGGACCGACGCTGCCCAGAACGTACTGCCGGCCATCGGCCACCTCGCGGGCCAGCCGTGCCGCCGCGCGGTTGATCTCCCCCACCCGATCCGCCAGCCCGTAATGGCGAAGCTTATAGCGGGAAGCGCCAAAACTGTTGCACTCGACGATGTCGCTCCCCACTTCGGCATAGGCACGGTGGATGGCCTGAACCACATCGGGATGGGTCAGACACCACAGCTCCGGGCAATCCCCGGGCGGGAGCCCGCGGGCCTGAAGCTGGGTGCCCATGGCCCCATCGGCGATCAGGATCTCACCCTCATGAATCCGTTCAAGCATGGTCTTCATGCCTCCATTTAACTCCACCGGACGCCTTCCGTTCAATGGAATTCTGGGCTTCTCCGACACATCCCTTTTGTACTAGGATTCTTTCGGCCGTCATGGTCAGGACTGTTCTCATGCGCGGGAAGGAGATGCGCGTCGTTTTCCTGGCGCTCACCCTGATGAGCGCTGGCTGTCTCGATCCCGGACGGGTCCATCGCTCTGTGGAGCCCGCAATCCGCTGCGATTCACGTCGAAACGGTGGCCCGCGGCACCCAAAGCTGGAATGGCGCTCCGCTTCCGCCGTATCCGTCCGGCGATCCGGAAATTACGATCCTCCGCATCACCATTCCACCGGGCGCCCGGCTCGACCGCCATTGTCATCCCGTCATCAATGCCGGCTTTCTCGTCCGGGGAGAGCTGACGGTCGAGACGGATGCCGGTCAACGGCTGTCGCTCCACGCCGGCGAAGGCCTGATCGAAGTCGTCAACACGTGGCATTTCGGGATAAACGAAGGAAACGCTCCGGCCGAAATCATCGTCTTCTATGCGGGCACTACGGGAATGCCGTTAACCGTCAAAGCGGAACGCTGAATCCTCTGCCTCGCCGACATTGTCCCCTTGCATGAGACGACCCGAACCATTACACTCGTCCCCGTGGAAGCACCTCTCAGTCCATCACCCTTGAACGGGGCGGTTCCAACCGCCGGGACTCCGGAACGGTTGCGAGGCAAAGGGCGGCAAATGCGCAGCCGCCTCCTTTCGGGCCTTCTTGTGCTGATTCCCCTGGGGGTGACGCTCTTTACCCTGCGCTTCCTCATTCAGTTCTTTGCGCTGTTTATTCTCCCTCTGGAACGAATTCTCCCGCCCTCGACCCCGGAATGGCAACGCAACCTCTTCGCCTTTCTTCTCTTCGCTCTCGTCGTCTACGTCATCGGGGTCGTGACTCAGAACGTTCTGGGACGGAAGCTTCTGAACTGGGTCGAATCCCAGCTCACGCGTATACCAGGCATCAGCCTGATCTACTCGGCCACCAAGCAGATCGTCGAGAGTGTCGCTTCCGATCAAAAAACGCCGTTTGAACGGGTCGTGGTGATTGACTGCTTTTTCCCGGGTTATAAGGCGATCGGTTTTCTGACGGGGACTTCGAGGGATTCCGACGGCCGGTCCTATTGCCATATTTTTCTGCCGACCTCTCCAAATCCGACATCGGGCTACCTGCTCCTTGTTCCCGAGACGGCGGTGCAAAGCACCTCCCTGAGTGTGGAGGAGGCCTTCAAGATCATCGTTTCGGCCGGAATGCTTCCGCCGGCAGGCTCATTCCTTCCCCCTCCTCCTGTGCTCCGGCGTGAGGCGGAACCTTCCTAGGCGGAGCTGCTGTTTTTCCGGGAAGAAAGAGCCATCAGGGCGTGAGCGGTTCTCATCGGCAGGGGCTTGAGCCGGCGTCCGCCTTGCAGGATCAGGAAGGCGGTCATTTCGAAAAACATGGCCCGCTGAAGGGTCTCCTCAAAACTCGATCCGAAGGTCACTTCCCCATGGTTATGCATCAGGATGAGCGTATGCCTTCGGGCAGAGGCGACCACCGCATCGGCCAGCTCTGACGACCCCGGCATGTGAAAGGGCACATGTCCTATCGGCCCGATGTAATAGGGAACCTCCGGAGTGATGTCGAACGAGAGTCGCCGGACATCCGAACGGCAGGCCAGCGCGGTCGCCCACGGACTTTGAAAATGAAGCACCGTATGCGCCTCGGGGCGGATGCGCATAATGCCGGCATGGAAACCGATTTCTACAGATGGTTTCGGTCCGTCCACGAGCATGCCGTCGGCGATTCTGCAGAGGGAAATGTCGCCTGGGGAGAGGCGTTCGAGCCAGGCGCGGCTGGATTTGATGAGGAGAAGATTCTCGTCGAGTCGGCATGAGAGGTTGCCGCTGCTGCATGAGACGAGGCGCTGACGGGCGGTTTCGTGCGCTGCCTCGAGGAAGGATCGGATGGTTCGGCGCGGAATTTGTGCCAGGGTTGGGAATTTCATGGGTTCTCTTCGCGTTCGGACTTCTTTCTTCGGAGAATAACGGAAAGGATAGCCACATCCGCTGGCGTAATGCCTGGGATTCTCGATGCCTGCCCGAGGTTTTCAGGTCGGATCCGCTTCAACTTTTCACGAGACTCGAACCGAAGCGCCGAAAGGGAGTCGTAGTCGAAATCAATAGGAATCGTTTCGTACTCAGACTTTCTGATTTTCTGCGCTTGGTCGTTCTCCCGGGCGATATACCCTTCGTACCGGATACGGGTGATGACCTCGTCACGGATCTCTTCTGGGATTTGATGACGAATGTCGTCCGGAAGCTCGCGCCAGCCCTCTTCTGATCGTCGGATCACGGCAGCAAGAGGAGTATTATCCGCACCTATCGTGTTTTTAAGCCGATGAATGGTGGCTTCTATCTCCCGTTCGCTTAATTCGATTTCGGCCAATCGTGAGGGTTCGACAAGTCCAATATCTTTTGCGGTATTCAAAAGGCGGTAGGGAGCATTATCCTGCCTAAGAAGAAGACGGTGCTCGGCCCGGGATGTGAACATCCTGTAAGGTTCGTCGGTTCCTTTCACAACCAGATCGTCAATCAACACACCAATGTAGGCCTCATCCCTCCGGAGAATGATCGGTGGAAGTCCCAATATCTTGCGTGCGGCATTCACACCGGCCACAAAACCCTGAGCCGCCGCCTCCTCATAACCCGTTGTTCCATTGATCTGACCAGCGAAATAAAGTCCTTCCACCCGTTTCGTTTCAAGGGTGTGAAAAAGTTGGGTTGGATCAGAAAAATCATACTCGATTGCATACCCGTATTGAAGAAAGACCGCCTTTTCCAGACCTGGGATTGAGTGAATCATCCGCTCTTGAACCTCTTCAGGAAGGCTGTTGGAGGTTCCATTCGGATAGATCTCTTGGACCTCGCGTCCCTCCGGCTCAATAAATAGGTGATGTGAGCTCTTGTCGCGAAATTTGACAATCTTGTCCTCGATCGAAGGACAATACCGAACCCCAGTCCCCGTAATCAATCCCCCATAGAGCGCACTGTCCTTGAGGTGTGACTCTATGATGCGGTGGGTTTCCTCCGTTGTATGCGTCAAATAGCAGGGTAAAGGATCCGACCCAGGAAACCATGGCCTCAGGGGTGATATGGAATAATGTTCCACGTGGAACATTCCGTGCGATTGTTCCACGTGGAACAATTTCCACTCCGTTCGAACCGCCCAGGAGAAAAAGGGAGGTGGTTCATCGCCCGGTTGTATCGTTATCCGGTCGTATAGGATCGAATCCCTATGGAGCCTGGGCGGTGTCCCGGTTTTAAGGCGTCCCATTTGGAATCCGAGCATTTGTATCTCTCTGGAAAGGGCACAGGAAGGAGGTTCTCCGATACGTCCACCGGGAACGACCCGCTTGCCGAAGTAGAGGGTACCGTTGAGAAAGGTTCCTGGCGTCACGATGACGGCCTTGGCGATCAGGGGCTCCGAACCGTTGAGCATGACTCCCTTGGCTTTTCCATTCTGGACAATCAAGGAGGTAGCCTCGCCTTCGATAAGTGTCAGCCCAGGCGTATGTTCAACGACCCACGCCATGCGTCGGGAGTAGGCGGGTTTGTCGCATTGGGCGCGATGAGATCGGACCGCTGGCCCTTTTTTTGTGTTGAGAACTCGGAGTTGGATCGCGGTATAGTCGGTGTTTCGCGCCATTTCCCCACCCAGCGCATCAAGCTCGAAGACAAGATGGGATTTTGCGATGCCTCCAATGGAGGGATTGCAGGACATTCGGCTGATCGCCTCTTTTTTCAAGGTAATCAAGGCAGTCGCCATTCCGAGCCTGGCTGCGGCGAGGGCCGCTTCGCATCCAGCGTGTCCGGCGCCAATCACAATCACATCGAATTGGTTTGAAAGGCAGCTCATTTTCCTACACAAAACCGACTAAAAATCTGACTCAAGAGATCGTCGTGATAGACTCTCCCTGTAATCGCGCCTAGAGATTCGGCAGCCGTTCGCAGGTGGACTATGGGAAGAGTTGGGTCAGCCCGACTCTGAAGAGCGGCAAAAGCCATGCTAAGTTCGCGTTCGGCTTCCAAAAGATAACGGCGATGGCGCTCCGAAATGGCAACACCCGATTGAGTCAAAGGAACAATGTCCAGTAACTCCAGAATCGCTCTCTTGAGCTCAGAAATTCCCATCTTCGTCATGGCTGATATACATACCGTTTGGTTTATTCCTTGAATTGTGGGAGGTGGGCCGATGCCAAGGTCACACTTGGTGCGAACCAGAATCGTCTTGACTTTTTGATTGCATATCGTTTCCTTGTCCTCCGACGAAAGCGGTTGCGAGGCCTCGACAAGATGAAGCCTGACGTCGGCTTGTGCGATCAGCGCCTTGGCCCGTTCGACACCCTCGCGCTCGACCGGGCACCCCGTCTCTCGAAGCCCCGCCGTATCTACAAGGCGAATCGGAATCCCCTCTAAAATCACCAGCTCCTCCAGCGTGTCCCGCGTCGTCCCAGGAATCGGAGCAACAATAGCCCTCGGCCGGCCCAGAAGCACGTTCATCAGCGTGGACTTCCCCACATTCGGCCGACCCGATATCACCACCAGCGCCCCCTCCCGAAGACAATGCCCCGTATTCCACGTTTGAAGCAAATTACGTATCGTTTCGTTTGCCAACTGGATCCGCCTCTCTGCCGATTCAGGAAGTCCGGCGGGAACCTCATCGTCATCGAGAAAATCAAGCCCGGCCTCAAGATCGGCCGCAGCGCTCACCACAGTTTCATACAGCCCATCCACCTGATGGCGAAGCGCTCCACGCAGGTGCTCCGCGGCGGCAACCGCCGCCCGTTCCGATTGGGCGGCAATCAGATCCATCACCGCCTCCGCCTGCGTCAGATCGAGCCGACCACTGAGAAAGGCCCGCCGGGTGAACTCACCCGGCTCCGCCAGACGAGCTCCGCTCTCGAGAACAAGCCTCAAAAGACGCCGCACGCTCTCCCGCCCACCATGACACTGAAACTCGACCACGTCTTCCCGGGTGTAGCTTCTCGGCGCCCGAAAGATCAGCAGCACCACTTCATCATAAAAACCCTCCGGTCCCTCAACCCGCCCGACCGCAAAGGTCCCATGCGGACGCTGCGAAGGCAAAGGCCCCGATCCCCGGAACAATCGGTCTGCGATCGCAAGACTCTCCGGCCCCGACACCCGAATGATCGCAATGGCCCCCGCTCCCGGCGGCGTCGCCAAAGCGGCAATCGTCTCGTTCTCTTTCATCGCTTGTTTCAGTCTACTCACTCTATTATCCTTTTTCCACACGCATTCCACCCCAAAATCCCATGACCCGCCGAGAACGACTCCTCGCCACCCTTCAAGGAAAGCCGGTCGATCGCCCAGCCGTCAACTTCTACGAAGTCGGGGGCTTCCGCGTAAATCGGTACGATCCCTCGCCATTCAATATCTACAGCTCGCCCGACTGGCAGCCCCTTCTCGATCTGGCAGAAACCGAGAGCGATCTGATCCGCATGGTCTCGCCGATCCGAAAACGCCGGTATGAATCGGAATGGCGCATTCTTGAGCACACCGAATCTTGGATGGAAAACGGTTCCCAATACACACGGACCGTTCTGACCATCGGCCGCCGAACGCTGACCTCGCTCTCCCGCCGCGATCCGGAGGTTTCCACCCTATGGACTCTCGAGCACCTCCTCAAGGATCGCGCCGATGCGGAAGCCTTTCTCTCCACCCCCGCCGAATTGATGACCTTCTCGCTTGAAACCACCCCCATTGTCCAGGCGGAAGCCGAACTTGGCGACCGCGGGTTGGTCATGGTGGACACCGCCGACCCTCTCTGCCTGGCCGCCAGCCTCTTTTCGATGGAAGATTACACCATCGTCGCCCTGACGGAACCGTCTCTCTTCCACGCCCTCCTCGAGCGTTTTGCCGCCCGCTTGTGGCCCGAAACGGAAGAGATCGCCCGCCGCTTCCCCGGCCGGCTCTGGCGCATCTACGGGCCCGAGTATGCTTCCGAACCCTATCTTCCGCCCTCGCTCTTCGAGGAGTATGTCGTCCGATACACCGGCCCAATGGTCAAGATGATTCAGCGCACCGGAGGCTATGCGCGACTCCATTGCCATGGCCGCCTGCGCCATATCCTTCCCGCCATGGCCGCCATGGGCATTGATGCGCTCGACCCCATCGAGCCGCCGCCGCAGGGCGATGTCGAGCTGATCGAGGTCCGCGAGCAATACGGCCGCCAAATGGTCCTCTTCGGAAACATCGAAGCGTCGGACCTCGAAAACCTGCCACCCCCCCAGTTCGAACAGAAGGCCCGGAAGGCGCTGCGCGAAGGCACGGCAGGCGAAGGCCGGGGCTTTGTCCTCATGCCCTCGGCCGCCCCCTATGGCCGCCGCATTTCGCCAACAACCCTCGAGAACTATCGCACCCTCCTCCGCGTGGTGCAGTCGCCCCCCACCAGCAGTGGATAGGCCACATGCGGCCGCACGCCGTTTTCCTCCTCTCCGCTGCTCTGATCGGAAAACGTCCGGCCAAATGAAACGACCGGCGGCTGTTGCCCATTTTCCCCTTGGAGACCCCTCACGTTCATGGGGCGTGGCAGGGTCAGGACACCATCCGCCACGTTGTGGATCGCGACACCGGCCGTCCCTGCCTGGTATATGTGGCGTCCTTCGAGACTCCTGACACCGATCTCTGACTGGATCTCGACGACCTCATGGAGTCCAACCGCTTGGATGGGCTGCGTTTGACTGGCGAACGATCGGCGACGCGGTGCTGGCGCGCATGACTTTGGAGGGTTTTCCAAAGGCGGGTGAACAGCGAAACGATAACAAAAACCCAGGACCCCCAGAACAATGGCAACGCGTCTGGCTGGACCTCAGCC
>Ga0308419_1000093_pt1 | contig 72660 bp, 59 predicted proteins | sample HotsprSampleMS50_FD_203674 | JGI IMG/M metagenome (GOLD analysis project Ga0308419, IMG submission 203674) | Hot spring phototrophic mat microbial communities from Mushroom Spring, Yellowstone National Park, Wyoming, United States - 20090730_MS50 ... | reverse complement strand
GCGTGGAGCAGGCACTACATTTGAGTTCGCATTTAGTATATTAAAGTATTTTAATGATTTAGATAAAGTAAATAAAATAAAAAATGATATAGTTTATTAAAAATGAAAGAGCTCGAAATTAAAATAACAGGCAAAGTCCAAGGAGTAGGATATAGGTATTTTGTCTATACAGTAGCAAATGAATTATGTCTAAATGGATATGTGCATAATAATTTAGATGGCTCTGTAACTGTAGTAGTAGAAGGTAATGAAGAAAAAATAAATGAACTAATAAAAAGGTTAAAAAAAGGAAATACACGCTCTTTTGTATCTGATATAGTTACAACAGAAAAAGAATATACAAATAGATTTAGTTCATTTGAAATACTTTATAAATATTAATGAAAATTATCAAAGCTATATTTTTATTTACTCTTATATTATTATTTTTAATTAAATATAATTTATTTGCATTAGATAAACTTATCGAATTACCATCTTATGAAGAAGTCCGACCAAAAATAGGCTTAGCGTTAAGCGGCGGAGGTGCCAGAGGGATTTCGCAAATCGGTGTATTAAAATTTTTCGAAAAAAATAAAATAACGATAGATTATATATCAGGTACTAGCATAGGGGCAATAATTGGAGGAATGTATGCTTGCGGATATAATGCTAAAGAATTAGAAGATTTAATAATCAATAATAATTGGGAAGAAACAATATCGTTATCGAGTAATAAACGTAGTGAATTATTTATTGACCAAAGAGAAATATATGACAAAAGTATAATCAGTCTTAGACTAAAAAATTTTAGTTTAATCCCGCCCGAAGCAATTTCTTCGGGTAATCCATTCGATAGTTTTATCCAAGAAATTTTTTGGGGTGCGTCCTATCAGCCCGAAACAAATTTTAACAATCTGAAAATACCATTTAGAGCTGTAGCTACAGACTTAGTAACAGGTAAAACTGTTTCTTTTTCTAATGGAAATCTAAGCAAAGTAATTAGAGCAAGTGCTACAATACCTTTGCGTTATACTCCTGTTAGAATTGATACGATGATATTGGTTGATGGTGGAATATTATCTAATATACCTGTAGAAGCATTAGAAGAATTTAAGCCCGATATTAAAGTTGCAGTAAATACTACATCTCCACTATTAGAAAAAGATAAATTAAATACTGCTTGGAATCACGCAGACCAGGTAGTTTCTATTGCTATGAAGATATTTTCGGAAAAATCAATTGATAAAGCAGATGTTATTATCGAGCCAAATTTATCGGATAGACTGAATTCGGATTTTAGCAATTTATTACCATTGATCGGTGTAGGTTATCAATCAGTTATAAATCAAAAAGAAAATTTTTATAAAATATACAATGAAAAATTAGCAAATAATATTAATAATTTTCTAAAAAAAATAAATTATGAAGATATTATTTTTCCTTTAGATGTTGTTTTAGAAATTAATAATGACGAGTTAAAAAATATAATTAACAATAGATTTACAAAAATTAGTTCTATAGATGAATTAAAGAAATTACTACAAGTTTGTATATTAAATAGATCTAAAAATAATTATATAATAGAAATTTCAGATAATAATTTAATTATAAAGAATAATAGTAAATTTATTATCAAAAATATTGAAATTAATAGCCAATTAGATAGTTTAGAAGAATTAAAAAAAATTATAATCAACAATTATAATAATAAAGAATTTTCAGAACAAACAAAAAAAGAAATTATAGATAGTATTTATTATTATTTAAGGAAAAAAAATTATCATTTTATCAAAGTAGACACTGTTTTTTTTGAGAAGAATACTCTTAAAATCGGAATTTTAGATAGCAAATTACATAATATCATGATAACGGGAACAGAAGTAAGCGAATTTATAATCAAAAGAGATCTTGAAATAGAGCCAAATAAAGAACTAAAAGTAAGTAATTTATTAGATAGTTGGCAAAATTTAGTAAATACGGACTTATTTAGCGAAGTAGAATTATTACCATATAGAGATAGTGAAAAGAAACTAAATGTCTTAATTAAATTAAAAGATGGAGGAACTCAATCTATCAAACTAAGCGGTCGAGTAGATAGCGAAAGGAATTCTCAAGCAGGAATATTTTTTATACAAGAAAATTTGCTGAACATAGGAAGTAGGTTAAATTTTGGTTTTACAATATGCGATTCTTATTTGAAAAGTAATTTAATATTAGAAAATTCCAGATTTTTCAATACAAGTTTAAATTTTAATTCTGAATTATACTACAACACTTGGAAGGGTTTTCAATATACGCATAATTATGATAAAGCAGAAGATAAATTCTCAAGAGAAAGGAACTTAAATTTTGATGTAGAGCGATATGGATTGATCTTAGGTAGCGGACTTCAAATAGCAAGAGATGGGAGCTTTTATTCAAGAATTAGATTTGAGCAACAGAAATATAATAACATTAACGATACTTTAAAAAAAGATTTTTATCCTATTTCTACAATAAAATTTGGAATGTTCTGGGATAATATTGATGATAAGTATTTTCCACGTAAAGGGAGATTAATTGATTTATCTGTAGAAAGTAATTTAATACAAAATCCTGATTTTGTAGGATTTACAAAGGTATTTTTTAAATACGTATCATATAATTCTATTGGGAAACATACATCGGGATTGTCTTTGCTATTTGGTGCAGCTGATAATAATATGCCCTATCCTGAATTTTTCTTTCTCGGTGGACAGGATAATTTCTTTGGATTGATGGAGCAGGAACTAGGTGGGCGTCAAATATTAAAAGGCTCTTTAGAATATTTGTATAAATTGCCAATAGATATTTTCTTTGATACATATTTTTATGCACGATACGATATAGGTAACGTTTGGGCTAATCAAGAAGAAATTAGATTGGTGGAATTGCGTCAAGGAATTGGATTTGGATTGTCAATTAATACTCCAGTAGGACCAGCAAAATTATCATATGGAAAAAATTTTTCTTTTTTAAAAAATAATAAAAACAATTTTGTGTTTCCATCGGTTATATATTTTAGTATAGGAATGGAACTAAATTAAAAAGGGAAAGAAAATGAATGTAGCGATATTTGGTAATGCAAATGCAAAACCTAATTCTTATGAATGGGATTTAGCTAAACAATTAGGCGAGGAATTATCTAAAAGAGGCTATAACATCGTTACAGGTGGTTATAGCGGTGTAATGGAAGCAGCCTATATAAATGCAAAAGATAACATAGAAAAAATCGGAGTCATTCTCAAAGATACTCAGCCTAATCAATATGTAAATAAAGTAATTGAAGTAGATGATTATATTTCTAGATTATTGAAATTAGTAGAAATTGCTGATATATATATTGTTTTGCCGGGCGGAACTGGTACATTATTAGAATTCTCAATGGTATGGGCTCTAAAAGAAAGAAATTTATTAGGCGATAAAAAAATTATAGTGATGGGCGAAGAATGGTACGAATTAATAGATATGATGGCTTTTTATAACGAAAAAGTTCTTGATAATCTAAACATTATCAATAAAGCAGAAAATGTAGAAGATGTAATTAAAATAATTGAAAATAACTAGGTAGTTATGAAGCAGATTTTCGATAGAATATCACAAATATTGCGTGCCGAGAAAAATAGCAAAAATTATGATTTTGCTGATTTATTAAATCGTACCGAAGATGATGAATTAAAAAAAATTATTGATGAATTAAATTCCGAAAAACATCAAACCAAACAAAATGATTTTAATCAAAAAGATACTAAAAAAACTATATCTAATTTAGATGAAGCATACAAAGTGCTTGGAATAGATAACAATTCAACAATCGAACAAATAAAAGAAGCATACAAAACTAAAATGAAAGAATATCATCCCGATAAAGTAAGTGGTTTAGGCGAAGAGTTACAAAATTTAGCGAGAATAAAGACTCAACAAATTAATGAAGCATATTCGTTAATTAGAAAAATTAAGAATTTTTAGATTATGAAAATTGTTTATGAAATAATAGTAATTGTATTTGCATCAATTATAATAGCATTGGCTTATAATTTTACACTGCCAAAGCCATTACCATTGATTAGAGAAAAAGTAGAGCCTGCTAAAATAGATGATAGTATTCTATTTGGTAATAATTTTAATCAATTATCACCAGAGGCTACAGATTCTATAAAAAAATATGAAGAAACAACAACAAAAATTGAAAAACCAAAAACAGATTCGTTATTATTTTCTAAAAATGAAGAAGTTGCTGTAAAAACTGATAAAAAAGAGATAATAGAAGCCCATTCAAATTTAGGTAAAACAGTAACATACGAACAATTATTGAAAATTATAAATAATCCCGATTTTATCATAATTGATGCACGCAATCCCGAATATTATGCTAAGGATAGAATAGGCAATGCTATAAATATATTTCCATATGGAGATGAACAAAAGATGATGAGTGCTATTTTTAATTTGCCTATGGATAAGAAGTTATTAGTATATTGTGATGGTGGTAATTGTGATGCAAGTCATAAATTAGCAGAATTATTAATAGCCTTAGGATACAACAAAGTATTTATTTATACCGGCGGTTGGGAAGAATGGACTCTAAAAAGGAGTAAAAATCAATAAATGGATAACTACGATATTCATCTATCATATATCAATGAAATAAAAAAAAGATTTGGTATAATTGGTAATTCTCCAAAAATTATAGAAGCAATAGAAAAACTAATACAAGCAGCACCAACCGAATTAAATGTCCTAATAACAGGAGAAACAGGCACCGGAAAAGAAGTATTTGCAAAGGCAATTCACGGACTTAGCAATAGAAAAAATATGCCATTTGTAAGTGTTAATTGTGCTGCTATTCCCGAAAATTTATTAGAAGCAGAATTGTTTGGGAACGAAAAAGGTGCTTACACAGGCGCTGTAGAACAAAGAATTGGTTTCTTTGAGACTGCAAACAAAGGCACGATATTTTTAGACGAAATAGGAGAAATGCCACTCTTAACTCAAGTAAAATTATTAAGAGTATTAGAATCAGGTGAATATTCGCGATTAGGTTCATCAGTAGTAAGGAAAGTAGATGTAAGAGTAGTTGCTGCTACTAATAGAGATCTGGAGTATGAAGTTCAAAAAGGTAATTTTCGTCAAGATTTATTTTTTAGATTGAAATCTGTGCATTTGATCTTACCACCTCTTAGAGAACATCCTACTGATATTCCACTTCTAATAGATCATTATGCTAAAAACACCGCCAAAAAACTTAATATCGAATACGAAGGTATTGATAGGGATGCTCTTTCGATTATGCAAAGCCTTCCTTGGCCCGGTAATATCAGAGAACTAAGGAATTTAATAGAAACTATCATCACATTAGAAAAAGGTGCCTTAATTACTCCTGAAATTTTAAGAAAATATATTCCACCAGCACTACCAGCATATCAATTTATTACTACACCTAACGAGTTTTCGTTAGTTAATGTTAGTAAAAATAACGAATTTAATAACGATACAGCCTTAATTTTCAAAACTTTATTAGAAATTAAGTCAGAAATTAGCACTCTAAAAATTGCTTTAAGCGAAATAATAAACTCACTAAATAAAATAAAATCGAATACTGATAATCTGCAAATCCACAAATACGAAGAAATTAACGAAAATGACCTGAAAAACGAAGAAAATCTAAACATTAATTATTACGAGAAGCAATTAATTATTAATGCTCTTAGAAAATTTAATGGAAATAGACGTCTTGCATCCGAAGCATTAGGTATTAGCCAGAGAACGCTCTACCGTAAACTCCAAGAATATGGAATAAATGAATAAAAATCAAGAAATATTTATTTTTTTAAAGAATCTCTAATTTCTCTTAAAAGTAAAATTTCTTCAGATGGTGCTGGTGGCTCTGCAACCTTTGAAATTTCTTCATTCTTTTTTAATTTATTTAATACTTTAACTACAGCAAAAATTACAAAAGCTATAATAATAAAATCAATAATTGTGTTTATAAACAATCCATATTTTATTGTAACTGCAGGCGAATCTCCTATTGCATTTTTTATTACAATTGATAATTGTGTGAAGTCTGTTCCGCTGAGAATAAGACCTATTGGTGGCATAATTACATCATTTACAAATGACGAAACTATCTTGCCAAAAGCACCGCCAATAATTATACCTATTGCCATATCCATTACATTGCCACGTACAGCAAATTCTTTAAATTCTTTTAATAAAGACATAAGCACTCCTTGATAATAAAATTTAAAGTTTTAATTCAAATTCAATATTAAATCTAAATGGTAAACCAAACCATACTTCTGCACTATAAGCATCGTGGCGTTGCACTCTATTACCATCTACAATTTTAGTATAGAAATTATTTCTGTTATCTTCGGCATCTGCTATATATTTAGTATCTAATAAATTGTAAAAATGAAATTTAATACCTAATTCATCCAAAAATCCAACTCCTACCTCTTTAAATTTTAAGAAATAACCAAAATGTGCATCAAGTAATCCATAATCAGGCATTTTCCAAGGTTGTTCTCTATCGAATTGATTTGTTCGGGAGCCCGGATTGAAATCTGCATAGTTATCCATAAAATACTTATAGGTAAAATTTATAAAACTTCTCCGAATAGGTGTAAAAGTAGCGCTAATTGAAAAAGTTTTATGTGCAGAATTACCCACTTTTAATCCATCAGAATATATTTTAACAGAATCAATAAATCTATTAGATTCGTCATAAATATTAGCTGATACATCGTTTGTCCATTTCCAATCACCAATAGAAGCCATTCCGCGTAATCTAAGCATATTGATAGGTCTATAGTCAATTTCTAATTCGATACCCGTATGAACTGCCGAAATTCCTGCAATATTATAGTAAATTAAATTTTGATTAGTATCGCGAGAAGTTCTATAAAAACTTCTATCTTTCCAGCCTGTATAATAAGTATTTAAATTAATTTTCAAATTCTTACTCCAGTATCCACTACCCAATTCTAAAGCTATTACTTTTTCGTTTAATGGATTTAGGAATAGACCATTATCATTATCAAAAACTACATTAAACATTGGTGGACGCGAGTAATATCCTGCGTTACCAAATACATTGATACTATTTGAAATATTATAATTAGCTCCTAATTTTACTGTATAACCAAAGAAATTTTGCCAATCGGTTTCGTTTCCATTTTTTGCATCAGGAGTTCTAAAGTAGTCTTTTCTTTTGTAGCCAGTATTAGATAAAGATAAATTAAGATAAGTAGTTAGCTCTTTGTCTTTGTATTCCATTTGTGCAAAACCACCAAGCCAATTAATTAATCCATCGTAATTATAATTTATTTTATCTCCTAAATACTTTATCCATTTAGATTTATCAGGTATTTCGTTCATATTGCTTGTAGAATCAACGAATATTGTGCGGTTATTTCGTACAATTGCAATAGTTTCGATATAATAATCACCACCTAATAAATTTCTTACTTCCTGATAATGCTCGCCTATATAATAACGAGTATCTAATCCACCTTGGAACCTAATCCTATCGCCAAATTTAGTATCTAAAGTAGATAGCCAGCCAAACCAATAATGATTATTTACAGAATTACGCAAAATTGTTTCTGCTCTATTTTTATTCTCTAAATAGCGATTGTCTATGTTATTTTGATTTCTTTTAATTGTATTATCGAAATTTAGCTGTTCGTTTAAATCTTGAGAAATAGAAGGACCTAATCGCCCACTACCGCCGCCATTTCCTAAAGAGTAATAAAATACATTAGTCAGAGATGTATTATCAGCTAATCGCCAGAACCAATTAAGATTAAATTGTGGCTTATGGTAATAATTTACTCTTTCGTTTAGGAATTCATCAGAATATGGATCGTGAACCGAACCCATATAATATTCTTTTGTTTTAATGGTAGTTGGTCCCCAATGATTATTATATAATATACCTTTTTCTTTAGTTCTTAGAATAACGCTATCTCTATCTTTTAGATCATTAGGATATAGCTCGAAAGCTTTTTCGTGGCTATAGTTAGGTATTGAAAGGCGAAAACTACGTTGGGCGTGGCTTTGTGGAGTTCCCATTACGTAGAAATCGAACTTATGGTCTCTGGTCAAATCATAACTTATTGCTAAATAATATCCCCAAGCATCAGCCCAAGTTTTGTCAACAATTCCATCACGTGTTTTTCTTTTACCCATAAAAGAAATTGCCAAGCCATTTAAATTACCCGTATGTGCTATTAATGTTGTAGATAAAGCATTACCCGAGCCGTAGTCTTGCTTTAGTGTAATTCCTGCTTTCTGACGAGCCGCATCTGTTATTAAATTGAGAGTGCCACCGACAGAAGGATTTGCTATTCTACTTGCGCCTAATCCGCGTTGCACTTGTATGGACGAAGCTACATCTCTAATGCCATCCCAGTTAGACCAATAAACCCAACCGTTTTCCATATCATTTACAGGAACACCATTAATCATAACGGCTAAATTTCTTTGGTCGAATCCTCTTACATTAATTCGCGAATCGCCATATCCACCGCCAGATTCTGTAGCATATACTCCAGGTGTTTCATTTAGAATTGTGGGCAATTCTCTATTACCAAGTTTAAAATCTAAATCTTCTTTTGTAATGTTAGAAAATGCAATAGGAGTTTCTCTAAATTCTGCTCTACTTGCGACAACCGAAATAGCTTCGCTTTCTATGTAAAATTCTTTCAAAGAAATATTGATTATTGCGACTTGTTTATCTTTGATTACTATACTTATTTCTTCGGGTTCATATCCTACATAGCTTGCTCGTAGTACGTAATTTCCTGCAGCCACATCTTTAATTTCGAAATTACCTTTGGCATCGGTTATCGCGCCTAATTTAGTTCCAATTAAAGTAATAGTTGCTCCCGTAAGCACTTTGTCATCACTTTCGCTTTTTACGGTTCCTTTTACTCCGCCTTGGGAATATAATTGATAATACAAAATTATGAATAAAAAAAACAAAAGGTATAGTTTATTCATTTATCACCTAAATTTTTGAATTATTTTTAATTTAATAAGCAAAATTAATAAATTATTTTCGTTCATTTCAGTATTAAATATTACAATTACTTAAATTTAAATTATTTATTATTATGATATTTAGGTTGATAGATTTTAGGTATTTATTTTTAATAATTTTTATAGTTTATTTTAATGTTTCCTGCATTAAAACACCCGATAATGTAGAGAGTTCTAATTTTTCAGAAGCAAAATCGGGAGATGTATTAGTATTATGCGAGGGATTGCAGGGATATGATAATTCATTATTATCATTGATTAAATATGAAAGTGGCGAAATAATAAAAAATTACGTTTCTCAGAGTAATAATTTTAATCTTGGCGATACTTCTAATGATATGATAATCAATGGCGATACAGCGATTATTCCATCTTCTACTACAGGTAAGATATTTTGTATTAATATAACTAATGGAAAAATATATAGAGTAATTAATTTGTTAGAGAATAGTATTCCACGCAAATGTGTATTTATAAATGATAGTTTAGCTGCAGTAACAGATTTATTTAATAATAAAGCAATTATATTTAATTATAAAAATGGAGAGATAATTTTCGCAACTAATACTGGACCACAGCCCGAAGGTATAGAATATTATGATAATTTAATTTTTACAGCAAACTCTGCATATGGTGATTTTAACTGGACTCATCCCGATGCAGAAACTATTTCGGTAATAGATATAAATTCAAGAAAAGAAATAAAAAAAATCAAAGCAAATGTAAATGTAATAGAATTAAAAATAAATAAAAGCAAAAAAAGACTTTACGCAGCTTATATAAATTTACCATCTCGTATTGACTCTTTAGGTGGAATAATTGAATATGATTTGATTACATTAAATAAATTAAGAGAATGGAGAACTTATCCGCGTTCTATTAATATTAGTGATGATGGAAGAGAATTATATTTTCTTAATCAGCCAACTATTAATAAAGTAAAAAATCAATGGCGTGGTGTATCGAAAATTGATTTAAATACTGGAGAAATATCCAATCTAATACAAAATGAAAAAAATGACATATGGTATGCTCTATATTATAATGATTTCGATGACACAATATTAATTGGGAACGCTAAAAACCACAATGTAGATGGTGAATTATTAATTTATTCTACTTTGCCAAAAATACAATTAATTAAAAAATATAATGTAGGGATGAATCCGAATACTATATATGTTTTGAAATAAATTATAGATTTTAAATCGTCTATAAATTTTTAAATATTCTAAATGATAATTAATAGAAAAGATATTGCCGAAGTCTCAGATAATTTGAAAAAAAATGGTAAGAAAATCATTTTTACAAATGGATGTTTCGATATTCTACATTCAGGGCACGTTACTTATCTAAACAAAAGCAAAGAACTTGGTGATGTATTGATTGTTGGGCTAAATAGCGATAATTCTGTAAGAAGATTAAAAGGTGCCTCAAGACCTATAAATAATGAAATAGATAGGGCATATATTCTTGATAATTTAAAATCTGTAGATTATGTTTCTATTTTTGATGAGGATACTCCATTAGAGCTAATAAAGAAGGTTCTACCTGATATTATTACCAAAGGTGGAGACTATAAAAAAGAAAATGTAGTAGGATATTCTGTAGTAAAAGAATATGGCGGAGACGTAGTAATTATTGATTTAGTAGAAGGTAAATCAACTACTGATATTATTAAAAGAATAGAGAAATGAAAGTATTTTTGATAATTATATTTTGTCTATTGTATTTGAATGCTTGCGAAAGCAAATCGGATGTAAATTTAAAGCAAAAAAATCAAGAAAAAGTAGAAGTGCCCTATCAGAAAATGTATTCAGTAAAGTTAATAAGAAAAATACCTCACGATACAAAAGCATTTACACAAGGCCTAACATATTACAATGGCTATTTATACGAAACTACAGGGCAATTAGGACAATCTTCTATTAGAAAAGTGAATATAGAAAATGGTGAGATATTAAAAATCCACAAAATTCCTTCAAAATACTTCGGTGAAGGTAATACTATAATTAATAACAAACTTTATTATTTTACTTGGCAAGATAAAATAGGCTGGACTTTTGAATTAGAGAATCTAAAACAAATAGATGTGTTTTGTTACGATAGCGAAGGCTGGGGAATGACAAATAATGGCAAAGAAATTATAATCAGCGATGGAAGTAATTTACTAAGATATAAAGATACAACAAACTTTAATAATTTGGCTTATAAAGAAATATTCTACCAAGGCAAACCATTAAATTACTTAAATGAATTAGAACTGGTAGGAGATGAATTGTATGCTAATATTTGGGGAAGTGATAAAATTGCTGTAATAGACATTAATTCGGGGAACGTAATTACATTAATTGACCTATCATTCCTACGTAATGAAATTACCAATCCTAACGAAGCAGAAGTATTAAATGGTATTGCTTATATTCCAGAAAATGATACTTTTATTGTAACAGGAAAAAATTGGTCTCATTATTTCGAAATTAAAATATATTAAAGTTATGAATAATAATCAGATTTTAAATTGGTGCAAAAATAACAAACCTGTAAATGAAATTTTAGATATACCCGAAGAAATATTCGAAAATATTACAATAGAACAGGCTAATCTAATAGTATCGCAATACGAAAATCACACTTTTTTTAGATTACCCGATAGAGAAATAAAATTTTTCGAATGGCTAAAACAGAATGACAAAGATGTTTGGAATGATATATGGGATGATGATTTGTTCGAGCCGTATATAGTAAGTATTCAATTATTGCCGCTATTTTGTTACCAAAATTATAAAGGTTTCCCTATTTGCGAATTACAGAATAATGATAATTATTACTTTGTTCCACAACATTTGGCTGATAAAGAATCTAAAATTTTCTTAGAATCGGCAAAAACTCGATATACAGAAAACGAACCACTTACTATCCCACAATGGCTTGCAATAGCAATATCAATGGGACCTATTGATATATGGCATTTTTCATATAACAATGATATAGAATTAACTGATGGGAAATTAGCAGTAAAAGAATTAGTAGATGACAAAATACTCGTTCACCTAAAAGATGCTGATCATTTGTCAATTTTTGTGGATTTGTAAAATTGGAAATTAGCATATTAAAGTTTGGCGGAACATCAGTCGGTGATAGCTTTGCTATTAAGCAGGCTGCCAGTAGAGTAATCGAATGTAAGTCTGATATAAAAATAGTTGTATTATCGGCTATGAGCAAAGTAACTGACGAATTAATAAAAATTGCTAATTTATCAACAATTAATATTAATCAATCAATCTTAGAATTAAATAATTTAAGAAATAGACATATTGCTACAATAGAAGATATAATTCCTAATAATAATCAAGAAATAAAATCAAAACTTAACCAGTATTTTTTTGAATTAGAAAATTTATCTAAAGGAATTAATTTTTTAGAAGAATTTACAAGTAAAATATTAGATAAATTCATTAGTTATGGAGAATTACTTTCTACGGAGATTTTTAACGCATACCTTGTAAATTTAGGATATTCCTCAGAATTAAACTTATCTACGAATTACATTATTACCGATTCTACATTTAACCAAGCAATACCAATTTTCGAGGAAATCAACAAAAGATTTTTAAATTTTAAATTTGATTGTCCAATAATTATATTTCAGGGATTTATAGGGAGTAATTTAAATGGCGAAACTACTACATTAGGACGAGGTGGTTCGGACTTTACTGCTTCTATTATAGGTTCAGCTTTAAAAAATAATCAATACAATGTAAAAGAAATTATAATTTATACCGATGTAGATGGTATTTTAAATTGCGACCCACGAACAAATATTAACTTTAGATTAATACCCGAAATTAGTTATCAGGAAGTACTGGAACTGTCATTTTTTGGAGCAAAGGTGTTGCATCCGGATACTATCAAGCCCGCAATAGATAAAGGAATACCCGTAATAGTACGCAATACATTTAAGCCCGAAGTTAAAGGTACGATGATAAATAATAATTCAAATAATAGAGATACAATTGTTGTAGATCTGCTTGATGTATTGTTCATTAAACTATATTCGAGAAATAGCGTATTTGCTAAGGAAGAGTTAAAAAATATATTTAATTTAGTTCAAAATTTAAGTTCTAAAATATATTATCAATCTTTTTCATTAAACAAATTCCAAATTTTAATCAAAAATGATAATTCTAATTTTTTTGATTATTTAGATGATAATATTTATATCAAAATTTATAAATGCACTGCAAAAGCATATATAAAGAATAATATTTATCCTGATAATAATAATATAATTTTATCGGGTTATTCTCCGAATTCATATATTGAAATTATCTCATTAGAAGAAACAAATATGTTTAATTAATTGCTTAATAATTATGAATGGCGTTTATACTATAGTACTTTTGATATTTTCTAATATTTTTATGACGCTTGCTTGGTATGGTCATCTAAAATTTGCAGAAATGAAATGGTTTAGCAATTTAAATCTTTTCGGGATTATTTTGATTAGTTGGGCTATTGCATTTTTTGAATATTGTTTTCAAGTACCTGCTAATAAATATGGATTTCTAAATAATGGTGGTCAGTTTAGTTTGGTTCAATTAAAAGTATTACAAGAAGTAATTACTTTAGTTGTTTTTACAATCTTTTCTTTATTAGTTTTTAAAACAGAAACATTTAAAATAAATCATCTAATAGGGTTTGCTTTTTTAGTATTAACTGTATATTTTATTTTCAAGGGATAAAAGAGCAATACTAATAATATTGCTCTTCTTCGTCGTCGTTGTAGAAATATTCATCGTTAATCATATCTTCGTATTCAGGCCATAGGTCTTCGATACCTTCTATTAATTCGTCGTTATCTTCTAATTCCATTAAATTATCAATTACTTGCTGTGGACAAGCCGCTCTATTAGCATAGTCTAACAATTCTTCCTTAGTAGCAGGCCAAGGAGCATCCTCAAGAGTTGCAGCTAATTCAGGTGTCCAAAACATTTTTACCTCCAATTTATAAAATTAATTTTCAAATTTTGTCTTAAAACAAATCAATTAATAAATTAGTTACATTATTATTTTCGATAATTATCGTGTAAATTCTAATTCTATTTTACTTTTTCGACCATAAATGAAAAAAATTTAAGCTAATTCTTTAATTTCTTTTTTTGCAATTTCTGTTACTGTTTCTAAAGTTTTTTCAAGTTGATTGTTTACAATTACATAATCAAATTTATCTGCTTGGTCTAATTCCATCTTTGCACTACTGATGCGTGTTTTAATCTGTTCATCGGTTTCTGTATTACGATTTCTTAATCTTTGCTCTAATATTTCTAAACTTGGCGGAGCAATAAAAATTAATAAAGATTCATCGGGATATAGTTTTTTAATAGACAAAGCACCTTTTACATCTACGTCAAATATCAATATGTTATTATTTGTGCGTGCTTTGTCTAATTCACTTTTTAACGTACCGTAATAATTGCCAAATATTTCTTCGTATTCTACTAATTCATTATTATTAATTTTATTTAAGAATTCTTCTTTACTTAAAAAATAGTAATCTTTACCATTTATCTCATTTTGGCGTGGGGAGCGTGTAGTAGCCGATATTGAAAATTTTGCATTGGGATATATGCTCATTAGATGATGTGCAACTGTTGTTTTACCGCCACCACTTGGCGAAGATAGTACTATAAATATTTTATTTTTCATTTTTTAGAATTTTCTTTAGTTCAGTATTACTTTCACTTTTTATTAAATCTTTTATTTTATTACTTATGTTTCTGTTGCTATTTATATTTAATAATAATTGATAAAATTCTTTTTTGAATTCATCCGAGAATTTAAGTACTTCTTTTTTGAATTCTTTGTTTGATATAGATTTAAAATTTAATTCTGTTATTTTTAGCATTAATTCTATTTTGTAATTAAACTCGATATCGAGATTTAATATTTGCAATAATGTTTCTAAATTGTAATTATTATTTTGTAATAATCCAATTATAGCATTATTTTTTATTAATAGATTATCAATAGAAAGGAAATATCGGGCAGCATCTACAATATTTTTATTCTTTGCATTTCTAAGATAATTCTTTGATATAAATGCTTTTTCAAAATTGTTAAATGTTCTAATTTTTGGTTCTATTTGCGAAAATAAAAGAGTATCTGTAATGAAATATGATAAATTCTTTTGATACTCTGTAATGTTATTAATATCATAAAAAATTTCGGATTGCTGATTGGTTAGAGTATCAATCATTTTAAAAGCTGTGTCCAAAGTAGAATTAAAAAAAATTATTCTATTAAGATTTGGATAGATATCTAATTCGTTTTTGCTTGTTGAAAAAATTTGTTTATGTAAATTATCCCCCGAAATATCAAAAAATAACCCATAATAGCTCGAATAAATACTATTGCTCATTTGATAAATATCTTTTCCATCTAAATCAAAAAATAAGCCTGCTCCGTAATTAATCGAATTGGCAATATTAGAATTTTGTAAATATTCATCATCACCTTCATAGTCTACCAAATAAGTAATTCCACCATTTACAGCATTGCTAATAGAATAATTAATAGATGAATATTTATCATTACCGCTTTTGTCTATTAATGCAGAAAAACCTGTAAAATTTGAATAAGATAGAGAATTATTCTGACCTTTGTAAATATCATCGCCATTAGCATCTAACAAAATACCTATACCTGCAATTCCTGTAATATTATTACCAAGGGATACTGCTTTGGTATAATTACTTTCGATATTATCATCATTAGGGCTAATATAACTATCGTTACCATTATCATCCAATATCAACCCTAATCCGTAGCTTAGACCAATTCCTTGAGAAATACAATTAGCTAAATAAGTATCATTGCCATCTCTATCGCGGATAATACCAATGCCATATAATCCCATACCTTGAGAATACAAATTGCTTTCGTATAAATCATTGCCTAAAAAGTCTTCTAAAATACCTATACCAAAAATTCCACAACCTAATGAATTATTATTAGTTTTATAGGTATCGTTGCCTTCGTAATCAAATAAATAATTTATACCAAATATACCACAACCTAATGCGTAATTTTCCGATTGGTAATTATCATTTCCCTTTAAATCTATTATTATTCTAAGAGGTGAAGAATATGCCTGATAAAGGTTATTTGTAAGTTTATAATTATCATTACCACCTAAATCAATAATTAATATAAAATTCCCTTCGTAAATATCATCACTTATACCACCAATTGCAATCTTTCCATAATTTGTTTCTACTATTGTAGTATTTACATTATTAATAATATTACTATTTAGACCTAATAATCTTGAATTTTGCTCTATTAATGTTTTATATAGAGAATAAGCAATATTAAACAAATTACTTAAATATATCCTTTCTGCATAAGCTTTGAATAATTTTAAATCAATATTACTTCCGTCAATATAATTAAAACTAACGCTATCTAAATTATTTAGTTTATTCATATGCTTTAATAGAAATTCTGTACCGTCGTCGAGTGATTGGATAGTATCTTTTAGTAATTGAATGTTAGCATTTAAATAAATATTTAAATACCTACGAATAATTAGCGAACTCTCGAAATTCAGCAAAGAATCAAAATTTGCTTTGAAATGATCATTTAAAAATTTACTTCCTAAACTTGCATTTAATTCTACTTCTTTAATCATTTTAAAATCTAATAATTCAATCGACTGCTTTATAATATCGCTTGTATTTAATTTGCTATAATTTGAAAATTCATCAAAAACTTTATTAAAATGAAAATTAAAATCTTTATGTGAATTTTGAAAAAAATTTAATTTATTTGGTATTCTAAAACTTATTTCATTAGGTAAATTTAAGTCCTTAAATTTTAAATTTTTATGATTAAAACTGCTATCTATAATACTTTTAAATTCATTATTAGCAAAAGCAATGATTGGGTTAAAAATAATGAAGAGTGCTATAAGAATTCTTTTCATTTATCTTGTATCTATGCTAAAATTATAAAAATTGTAAAGCCAACGATTTATCATTCAAACTACATACCAAAATTAATTAATATTAATTTAAAATTTATTAACAAAACGAATTGAAAAACACAATATTAATTTATTTATTACTTATAAATTTAATATTATATTTATTTAAATTTTCAATTAATTATTAATAATGTTATTTTAGAATATGATGAAGACCGAAATTTTAGTAATTGGTTCAGGAATAGCTGGATGTATATCGGCTATATCGGCTGCTTCGTTGGGCAAAAGTGTAATAATAATTACGAAAACAAAGGAATTACTTAGCGGTAATACTCCTTGGGCACAGGGCGGAATTATTTACAAAGGTATTTTAGATAGCAAAGAAAAATTAAAAAGAGATATAATGACAGCAGGCGATGGTCATTGCTGGGAAAGTGCAGTAGACCAATTATGTGAATTAGGTCCTAAATATGTAGAAGAAATTTTAATTAAGCGTTTAAATGTAGATTTTGATAAAAATAATGATAATCAATTACATTTAACTGCCGAAGGGGCTCACTCCGAACCACGAATTATTCACTCGAAAGATAAGACAGGGCTTACTATTCATCAAGCTTTAATTAACGAAATAAATAAATATAAAAATATTAAAGTTCTTACAGACCATACTGCAGTTGATTTGCTTACATTATCTCATCATTCTGTAAATTCATTGGATATTTACGAGAAACCTGCTTGTTTTGGTGCTTTAGTAATTAATAATAAAAATAGTAAAGTTTTTCCAATATATGCTAACGAAACCATACTTGCTGCGGGAGGTATTGGTCAGATTTATATGCATACTACTAATCCGCCCGAATCAACAGGCGATGGTATTGCTATGGCTTGGCGTGCAGGTGCAAGATGTTTTAATCTACAGTATGTGCAGTTCCATCCAACTACATTCTATGGCGAAAAAGATAGGTTCTTAATCTCAGAAGCAGTACGTGGCGAAGGTGGAATACTTCTTGATAAAGATGGCAAAGAATTTATGCATAATTTTCACGAATTAGGCTCTCTGGCACCACGTGATATTGTAGCAAGAGCAATACACGAAACAATGTTAGAAACTGCTCATCCTTGTGTTTATTTAGATATTTCTTTTAAAGATTCTACTTGGCTAAAAGAGCGTTTCCCTACAATTTATAAGCATTGCTTAGAAAGTGGAGTAGATATTACCAAAGAGCCAATACCAGTTGTGCCAGCTGCTCATTATCTTTGCGGTGGTGTAGGTGTAAGTCTTAAAGGTAGAACATCTTTACAAAGATTGTATGCAGTGGGCGAAGTTGCCTGTACCGGTGTTCACGGAGCAAATAGATTGGCATCTACATCTTTGCTCGAAGCGTTGGTATGGGGATGGATAGCAGGAGAAGAAGCTGCAATAAATTCTACTAATAATGATTATTTCCCCGAAATTTTTCCTTGGGAAGAAGGGAAAGAAAATATAGACAATGCTCTGATTGCCCAAGATTGGATGACAATAAAAAATACGATGTGGAATTATGTTGGATTAATTAGAACGCGTCAGAGATTACTTAGAGCACAAACTACTTTGCGTCATCTACAATCAGAAATAGAGCAATTCTATCAAAAAGCTAAAATGGATAAAAATATAATTCAATTAAGGAATGGTGTCCAAACAGCTATTGCTATTACATTGGCTACTTTAGAAGCAAGAGTAAGTCGTGGTACTCACTACATTAAGTATTAATAATCAGGAGAATTTATGAATATTGCTATAATTTGTGGTGGAATATCAACCGAAAGAAACGTCTCGATTACAGGAGGTTTAGCTGTAAAAAGTGCTTTAGAAGAATTAGGGCATAATGTAATTTTAATTGACCCTGCTTATGGTGCTGATGGCAATAATTCCCCCGATTTCAATAATCCCGATATGAGCAAAGAAACTACATTAGATGATTTATTAAAATTTAATTTAAAAAGTTATCTTGATTGTATCAATTCTAATCTATTTGATAATATTGATGTGGTTTTTCCTGTGTTACACGGTAGATATGGTGAGGATGGTACATTTCAGTCGCTTTTAGAATTTAGGAATATACCATATGTTGGAAGCAAAGTTGCTGCAAGTGCTCTCTCGAGTGATAAAATTAGGACTAAATTAATATTATCCTCAGCAGGTGTATTAACACCAAATTGGACTACTGTAAATCAAAAAGAAATTAATGATGAAAATATTGCTATTGATATTAGAAACAGTTTAGGTAAACAAATTGTTATAAAGCCAAATGACCAAGGTTCTACAATTGGATTAACGATTGTAAAAGATGGTAATTTAGATGAGATAAACAAGGGATTAGAAATTGCAGCAAAATATTCAGATTTGATATTAGTAGAAACATATATAGAAGGAAGAGAACTAACTGTAGGTATAGTAGGAGATGAAGTATTACCTGTAATAGAAATAATCCCAAAAGATGGATTTTATGATTACGAACATAAATATCAAAAAGGCAAAACAGAATATATTTGTCCTGCAGAATTAACAGATGATGTTGCTGAATTTACTCAATCAATGGCTTTATCAGCATATAGAGCAGTTGGTTGTTCAGGCTTTGCAAGAGTAGATTTTAGATTAGACGAGGATAATCAACCATTTTGTCTTGAGATAAATTCTATTCCTGGATTTACTTCTCAGAGTTTAGTCCCAATGGCAGCAAAGCAAATTGGATTAAGTTTTACTGATCTTTGCCAAAAATTAATTGATTTATCTATTGAGGAATTTCGATATAAAAAGTAGTTCCTTCGTTCACTTTACTTTCGAACCAAATTTTGCCATTATGCATCAATACATATTCTTTACATAATACTAAGCCTAAGCCCGTACTATCTTCGCCATCTGTTCCTTTCCTTGAAGTTTTGCCAGTAGTAGAAAAAATATGGTCTTTTAATTCCTCGGGAATACCTATGCCTTGGTCTTTTACACTTATAATATAGCCTAAATGATTTTTATTAGCGTTGACTTCGATAGTGCTACCACTATTTGAAAATTTAATAGCATTAGAAATTAGATTACGCAGAATAGCATTTAGCATATTCATATCAGCTTTGATTGTTGTATTTTCTTTTACATTAGTAATTATTTTTATATTTTTCATTAGCGATCTTGCTTCTACTAAATTTATATTATTTGTAATTAAATTGTATAAATCGAAGTTTTCGGGATTAAATTTAACCATACCTCTTTGTATCCGAGACCATTCTAATAGGTTTTCTAATAGTTTAAGCAGATTAGTAGCTGATTTTTGTAGATGAAAAGCTAATTCTTGAAGCTCAGCCATACTAAGGTTGTTTATTTCTTCAGCTATTAACTTTGTACCACCTAAAAATCCCATAAAAGGTGTTTTTAGGTCGTGAGCAATTATTGAGAAGAATTTATCTTTTTCGCTTATTGTATCTTTTAATTGCTGTTCTAATTGTTTCATTTTAGTAATATCTACATCCATACATACAAAGATTTTATCATTACCTTTGCTCCTTATACTAAATAGAGTAGAAAGTAGAATATGTCTTTGATGGTTTTTGTCTATTATTTCTGCTTCAAAAGGTCCCAAAGGGCTATTAGTTGTATCAATTAAATTGATTTTATTTAAAAAATCGGTATGACTTTCTTCATCGTGATATAGTAAGCCTAAAAGTGTTTTACCAAGACATTCGTCTCTTGTGTAACCAAAAATCAACTCTGATGCTCTATTCCAGTATAATATTTTCCCTTTTTTATCATACCATTGAACTGCAACAGTAGGTGTGGTTTCAATTGTCGATTCTAATTGTAATCTACTAATTAATAATTCTTCCTCGGTTTCTACTCTTTCTTTTATTTCATATTGAAGATTTTCAATAAGGTTTAAGTTTTCTTTGCGTATTCGCTCTAGCTCTTGATTTTTTACTTCTAATTCCTGAAATTTAAATATTTTCCAGAAAAGATTTGAAATTAATTCTGTAAATACAATTAAAAGTTTGATATCATTAGAATTGTAGGTTTTACCTTCTGTACAAAAATCCAAACCAACAAATCCAAAAAATTTACCTTCTATAAAAATCGGTATTAATATTAATGAAATGATATTTTGCAATTTTAAAAATTCGTATAAATTAGGGTTGGTATCCTTTATGTTTTCTACATTATCTATTATATAAAAGTTACCTTTTAGTAAAGTATCTTTTATATCGGGCAAAATATTAAAATCCAAATTTTGATTTAAATGCATTGCAGACTCTATATTATCGTTACACCATTCAAAAGTATTAGATATTGTACTTAGTGTAGAATCTGCTTCGAAAATATATATTCTATCAGTGTTTATTAATTTGCCTATTTTTTCGAGGGATATATTTATAGCTTCAGAATAATTCTTAGTATTTGCTGTTAAAAAGATTTGTGCTAAATCTATAAGTAAATTTAAAAAATTCTTTTGATAAATATATTCTTGTAGTAATTCTTCATCTTTTGTAATATCCCGTATTAAAACTAATACTTCGTTTTCATTTTTCTTGAATAATCTTGCTTCGTACCAATTAGTTTTATTATTCATTTCGAGTGGATATTTATATACTACATTTTTTTCTCCATTAAAGGTTTTTCTAATATTCTCTTTTGTTAAAATTACTAGATATTCAGGTATTACATCTATTATATTTTTATTTAGAAAGTTTTCAGGTTTTGTTAAAAAATTATTTATATCTTTTGCATAATAATCTCTAATTATGAATTTTCTATCGATAATAAGCATAAAATCGGGTATAGTTTCTATTATATCTTTTAGGTTATCTTTAGTATTCTTTAGTTCAATAATATATTGATTTATTTCAGTTACATCTCTTCCTGTAATTAATACACATAATTGGTCATTATAAATTACGGGAGTCCCTGCTAACTCGAATTCTAATATATTACCTTCGAAATCAATTATTTTACTGACAGATGGCTCTGCTGGATAACCTTCGCTTAGTTTTTTAAATCTTACTTTTAACTTTTCTATTTCATCGGGATGAACAAATTCAATTACTTTTCTTTTTTTTAAATCTTCGAATGATTTTGCTTTTAATTTATTGATTGTAGTATAATTAGCATACAATACTTCTGAAAAATTATGAATAATGATAATATCAAAAGAAGAATTTGCTAATGTAATAAAATTTTCATCAATAGTAAAATTCTGTATATTACTATTACAACTGTCAGTTTCCATAAAAAATTAAATTATGAATAAAAAATAAAATTCAAAATTAACTAAAAAATTCTTTATTTTTAAATAGTTAGGAATAAAAATATTTTTAAAAAAAAAAAATATTAAAAATTTTTTAAATTTTATTAAGTTCAATTTTAAGTGTATCAAAATTTAATTCTGAAGATTGCTTTATTGCCATTTCTTTGAACTTTTTGAATTCTTCGGGTTGTAATTTTTTTATTATAAGGGAAATTATAGAAAGGGTTAATAATTTAGTTTCATCATTTAAGAAATGGAGCTGATTTATATTTTTTTCGATGAAACTTTTTGCTTTGTCGAAATTTCCTTGATAATAAAAATATAATGTATATGTATTATTATACAAAGCTAAAGTGTTTTTGTCGTTTATATCAACAATTAACTTATCAGCATTTTCTAAATTTAATTTTGCATCTTCTAAATTACCAGTATCAATATTAATTTTTGCAAGCATCGAAAGTAAATACATTTCTTCGTCTTTGCTAATAGTATTAATCTTCAATTCTAAAAATTTATTAATTTTATTTTTTGCTTTATCATAATCATTATTTAGTATGTCATTAATTGCAGATTTAGAAATAGATTTAAAATCAATCAAAGAATCAGCAATATCATAATCTATAGTATTATTGTTGGAATTAGCTTCTATTGTAAAATCATTAGAATTAATTTTTTTTAATTTCTCTAATTTTTCTTTGATTTCGTTGCTTGAAGGATTAATTAAATCGAAAGTATTAATCAATTCGCCAATCATTTCCTTGCTTGTATAGTCTTTACTTAATTCTAAACTATTAATTAGCATCTCTTGGGCTGTTAGTTGGTCGCCCGAGACTAAACTATGAGCGGCAATATATGGGGCAATTTCGCTTTTAATAAGGTCGTTATCAGCATTTTTAAATTGTTCTTTTAATAAGTCTGCTATACGTGAGTGTATTTCAACTTTTTCTTCGTATTCTAATAAATTTTCGAAGAAATTATGGTAAAACACTTGCGTAAATTTATAAACAGTAGTTTTAATCCCATATTTATTCATCGCACCGATACTTTTGATAAAGCCTGTTTTGTTTTGTATTGATCTTAATTTTTTAATAGTGGTAACTAAATCGCAATCAATTAATTTTGAAATTATAAATACAGTAAATTCTAAACCTTCGGCTGAGCAAATAGTAAGAATATTCTTTTCATCTTCATTTAAAATTTCGATATATTGCGAGAATAAAGTTTGAATAGAATCCGGTAAAAATTCATTATCTTTGAAATTAGTAACAGCATTACCTTCGTTGTCGAACGGGGGATACATACTGAAATAATTTAGATATTCATTTACTATGGCGGGTGTACCACCAGTTTTTTCTAATATCCATTCTTCGAACTCTGAATTAGGTTTATAATTTTTAAAAAATATCTTGCACAGTTTATTTATATGTTCTTTTTCGAATGGTTTTAGGCTAACAAAACTAACGTTATCATTATCTAAATTAGATTTCAATAAAGTTAGAAACGGAAGCCCCTGTATTTCTACTAAATTACGTCTAAAAGTAATAATAATTAGGATAGGTATTTTATTAATATTTTTGATTATCAATTTTAATAATTCTATACTTTGGCTATCGCACCAGTGCATATCATCTAATAGAAGAAGAATTTCTTTCTTTTCTATATTTTTTAGAAGCAAATTATAATAGTAATCTAAAAAGGTATTTTTGTTTTCAGGGTTATTTTTTTCGACTTCACGTTTGTAATTTTCGAAGTCTCTCGGTAATTCTTTTAAGATATATGGTATATCGCCTAAAAAGGGGATAGCTGATAAAGTAGTAAGAGCAATATTTTTGATTAATTTTACTTTTGGATCTAAGTTATCACTTTTTGCAATGCCTTCGATAGCGCGATGAAAAGGTTGTAACGGCTGCACAGCACCAATACTAACACTGCCAATTGGAGATTGGGTTTCGACATAAACAGTCTTTATATTCTTGAAATATGTATTACAATACTCCTGAGCATAATTTAATAAATGAGATTTCCCGTATCCAACTTCGCCATCAATAAATAAAACAGCTCCTTGCCCCTGTTTTAATAAAGGAATTTTTTTGTTTAACCAATCAACAAAAAATTGGTTACCTATCAATTTAATTTGTTTCTGTTGGGTTTGCATTATTTTATATTATCTGCTTTTATTAATTTTAAATTTTCACCATCGAAAGTAGCAATATGAGGTTCTATGAACCAACTACCTAAATTAACATAGTATCCATTTTTGTATTGCTCGAAAAACAATTTATGTCTGTGTCCCATAATTACGTAATCATAGCCTTCGTCAATTTTTTTAAAAGCAAAATCTTTCATCGGCTCTATTAAAGAATTATCTCGATTATCTGTGTAAATTCTACTTTTCTGCGATGAATTAGATGCCAATTTAACTCCGAAATCTGGATGCAACAGTAAAAACATTTTCAATGATAACTTATTTCTTAAAATTTTCTTTAAAATAATATAACCTTTGTCATTTGGATTTTTTCCATCTCCGTGACTAAGAAAAAATTTTTTATTATTGTGATATCTTGTAATATCATCGTCGTAAACTTCGATACCAAATTCTTTTTTAAAAAAACTTCTATGCCCAAAGTCGTGATTGCCTTTTAAATATTCAATTTGGATACCATTTCTTAGAATATTATCTATTGCAGCTAATGTTCTATAAAAATCTTTTGGTATTACAGTTTTATAATCAAACCAATAATCAAAAATATCACCTAAAAAATAAATCTTTTCTGCGTTTTTGCTAATATTATTTAATAAATTTAAAAAAAAATCTTCTCTCTGTTTTTCTTTTTCTCTTGTATAAAATCCAAGATGTATATCAGAAATAAAGTAAATCATTCTATATTTTTTATTATTTTATAAAGATTTTATATTTTAAAAGTTTATAAATTGCAAATTAAAGTAATTATATGAAATATATTATAATTTTTTTATTAATAATTATTATACTAAATGGATGTATCAATATCAAAAGTGATTATCCCGATATTAAATATTACGAATTATCACAGCTCGAGCAAGCAAAATTAGATATTTATAAAACTGATGGATTGCTTCTAATCAGAGATGTCAATATAGAAAGCGGAGCCTACGGTAACCAAATTATTGTAAATTGGGATAAAAAACGAGTTCAAAAGTACTTTTATCATCGTTGGATTGATGATATTGATTTATTAATAAGGGATTTTTTTGTTGTAAGGATTAATAATTCAGGACTTTTTACGAAAGGCGTCGAAAAAACAATACGTTCTGTAATACCAGATTATATGCTAGATATAAGTATTTTGGATTTTTATATAGAAAGTCAATCAGATAACAACAATATTAGCTTTGTAAATATCGAATTAAGTATAAAATTAGTAAAAGTAGGCACTGGGCTATCAGAAAATGAATTTATCTTAAACAAAACATATAAAAACAGAACAATTAGACCCGATAACAATGTAGAAAATATTGCTTTTGCAACAAGTAAATCACTTGCTAAGATTTGCGATGACTTAATTATAGATATTTCTAATAGTATTATTAATAAAAAATAAAATGAATATGATAAAAACTTATCATTTTACTTGGATAAGTTCTACTAATGACTATGCTCGAATGTTAGTAGAAAAAGAATCCGAAATAATAGTAACAAGCGATCATCAATCAATGGGGCGTGGCAGAAAAGATAGAAATTGGTATGGAGAATTCGGAAAAAATCTATATTTTAGCTATGCAATTAATCATCAATTAAAAAAAGGATTCGAAAATAATATTTCATATCTTTGCTCAGCTACTATTATTTCGCTTAATGCTCTTAAAGAATTTGCTCCTAAGATTGATTTTAGAATTAAATATCCTAATGATATATATGCTTTTGATGGTTCAAAATTTAAAAAAATTTGCGGCATACTCTCTGAACATATCTATCAAGGTAATGAGCCAATTATATCAATAATTGGTATTGGAATTAATTTGATGCAGAGTAATTTCCCAATAGAATTATCAGATTTAGCGACATCTTTGTATTTATTAGGTTACGAGACTAATGTAAATAAATTTCAGGAATACATTATTTCCGAATATAATAATTTATATCAAACTAAAGAGCAACAATGGTTTGAAATATGGAAAACAAATCTTAAAATTAAGAATAAAGAAGTAATATTAGTCAGTGATAATTCTAAATGGAATGTAAAAGATATACTCCCCGATGGCAGACTACATCTAAGTAATGATATAGAAGATAAATTTATAGATGATGGTGAAAGTGTAAGATATGATTTAGATTAATTGCTATATTTTTTATTAAGTTCCATTAACTGTACAGCACGCTCAGCCTGAAGAATAAATGTTTCTATTTTGGCTTCTATGAGTTGTGGAAATGGATTACCATCTACTTCTAAAGTTAAAAATGGTATTTTAGTATCATCGTAAAATATATGATTTAATTCGTATTTAGGTTTGTATTGTCTTATAGATTCTACTTTAGATTTAATATTCATTTCGGGTATTGATACTGCTTCGGTTAGACGAGTAGGCATACATCCAAAAGGACCAATGTTTATTATGCCGCAATATTTATGAAAAGATTCGTAAAGAGTAGTGCCAAGAGTAAGTCCTGGCTCGCCTTTAAATTCTAAAGGAATTATATGTTTGCTATGTTTAAGTAATTTATCTATATCTATTAATTCTGCTTTGTAATAATTAGTTTTTGATAATATTTTTTTAATTTTTTTCTCAATTTGTTTCATAAAAGCATATCTTAGTTCACGTTCAATCTTCTTTTTAATAGATTTATCAGGTTCTAATAATTCATTTTTAATTAAATAATCTACATAATAAATCCATTCGGAGATATGAGCAATCTTTAGAATAAAACCCCTTTCAGCTAATCTTTCATTTAAAAATCTATGAGTAAACAAATCTCTACGGACATAAATTTCACCCAATAGAGCAATAAATTTAGAATCTTCAATGTTTCTTTTAGCAGGAATTTTTATTCTAATGTTCGTAGCAAAATCTTTTAAGTGTTCATCTATATTTTCGGGATCTTTTTCCATAGCTAAAATTAATTTTTTCAATTCGTTATTGAAAACTTCTATACCCATAGCAGGAGATTTAGCATTGCAAAGAATTGCAGAACGAATGTCTTCGAGTACATCGCCTATTATTATAGCCTGAATACCGCGTTTTGCAAAATTAGGTCCAAAACCTGCAAATCCATCCTCGTTCATTAATGTTGCTTGTGCTACATTCCTTAATCTTAAATTGTAAATTACCTGTTTTAGGAATACAGGATATTGCCCGAGACGGCAATTACCTGCACCCTGTACATTGAATAAGGCGACTCTTTCATCTTTGTTATTACTTTTAAATAAATAGTTTAGTAGAGCACCTGCTAAAATAATTACAGGTAGGCATTCTTTACCTGTTGCTACACTTTTGCCGAGTTTGATAATTTCCGAATTAGATGGAGGAAGAGCTTCGCAATTGTAGCCTAAGCTTCTTAGAGCAGCAGCAAACATTTCTGCATTTAGTTCGCCCATTGATGGTATCAATAGTTTTACACGTTTGTTTAAGAAAGATAATCTATTACCTTCAGAATCTATAAAGAAGCTTTCTTCTTTACCAAATTCTACCTTTGACATAACAAAATTATCATTTGATTTTTCTAATTTATTTAATTTAATATAGTTGTTAATTATATCTATAGCAGCATCTATTCGAGTGGTTATTCCAGCATCGGCGGTATGTCCGTCCAATTCTAATGTTAAAGAAGGTTTTTCGGCCATAATTTCTCTAAAGGAAGAAATTATCATCGAATCAGGTCCACAAGAAAAATTTGTAATATATGTAGCAAATAATTTGGGTTCATTATTTACATATTTTGCAGCGGCAAGAATTTTTTTACCACTTTCCCAATACATATTCTCAGGATAGTTATTTTCGTATGGGAGTATATCGTATGGTATAGTATAAATTCCTTTTGAAGAAAATTTTTGAGGTATACCTTTGTTAGCAATTTCGGTGAAAGAATTATAAGCACGTCCAAAAATCACCATAGCAAAATTACAATCGCTATTTGTAATTTTTGACAATATTTCTTTACCTAAGTTTTTTAATTCTTTTTCATATTCTCTTTGTTTATAGCAAGCATATTCGAAAGCAGCATCAATTTGCTTTTTGTTTTTTATTCCTAATTGATTAGCAATTTTTAAAAATTGAGCTTTATTATTTTCGTAACCTTTGGAAAAATTAAGTATTGGACTTATGATTTTTTGGGTATCAATTTTATTTTTAAAAGACTGTTTTAAATAAATTGGTTCGCCACTTACAAACACACAAGTGCAATTAAAATCTAATCGTGCATTTTCGTTTGGATTTGTTTCCATTTCCATAATTGAAGGCAGAAAATAATAATCGGGATTCTTATCTATTAACGAATTAAACATACCCAAAGAAAGTTGAGCAGGCCAGCACATCGAGCTTAGCTCAAATCCGGTTCCTACGTTAGAATTCTCGTCTGGTAAAATTATATCAAATCCTAATTTATCAAAAAAATTAAAGTATAGTGGAAATAAATTAAATGTCTGAAAAGATAAATTAATACCTATTGTTTGTTTGTTTTTATTATCAAAAGCATCTATGTAATCTTTAAAAGTTAAATAATTTCTTTTTGATACATAATCATATTCGTTTTTTTGAAAATTCTGTATTTTTTTTATATTATAGTATTTATTACAAGCACCACCAAATGGGAATCTTCGATTATTTACTTCGATAACATTTACATTACATTTTAAATCGCATTTTTCTCGCCCACCATTACAAACGAAAGGTTTATGGTAAATTACATCTCTTTTAGATAACTCAATAAGGTCATAATTAGATTTTTCGTAGAGACCTAGTTGTATTTTCTCTTTGATAGCTAATGCTACTCCATAGGCACCCATTAGTCCGGGTTCTGGGGGAACAATTATTTTGCTATTTGTAAGGGCTGCCATTGCTATTGGTATAGCTTTATTGTAGCATACTCCTCCTTGCATAAATATTTTACTACCCGTTTTTCTATTGCCTTTTACTCTATTAATGTAGTTTAAGCATATAGAATAAACTAATCCGGCAATAATATCTTCTCTCAAAATATTCTCGTGTAAAGCATTTTTAATATCGGATGAAATGAAGGCAGCACATTGGTCGCTAAAATTTGGTGGATTTTTAGCTGATAACGCCATACTTTCTATTTCATTAAGTTTTACTCCTAATGATTCGTATGCAGCTTCTTCTATAAATGAGCCCGTTCCTGCCGAGCAAGCTTCGTTCATTGCGTAATCAGAAGCAACTTTATTAACTATATAAGTATATTTAGCATCCTGACCACCAATTTCAAAAATTGTATCTACTTCTTCGTCGAAGAATACAGCAGCTGTAGAGTGTGCTAATATTTCGTTTATTACACCTTCTGTAAGAGCATGAATTGCTGCTATATGTCGCCCCGAGCCAGTTGTTCCAATTGCAATTATATTTACTTTTTGTTTTAATTTTGTCGAAATACTCTGGTAGCACTTTTTAGCAGCACCTATAGGATCTCCATTAGTATATAAATATTCAGAAGCAATTATTTTAGCGTCAATGTACGATATCAAAACTGCTTTTGTAGTAGTAGAGCCAACATCTAATCCTAAGATACATTCTTCATTTTCTGATGGCTGTTTATATTCTAATGTATTGAATTCTACTAAATGAGAAAATTGTTTTAATGGTTTATGATAGGTAAATGTGCTTGACTTTTCGTTTATTAAATTATCTATTTGCGCTACATTTTGAATATTTTTCTTTATTCCATAATATGCAGCTCCTAAAGCTTCGAAGCAATATGAATAATCAATGTAGAAAGCGTTTGGATGATTTAACTTAATATAATCTACAACTAAATTATTTTTAGTAAGACCACCTGTTAACAATATATTATTATAATTATGCTGATTAATTAAATCGTTAATCTTATCAGCAATCATTTTAGATAATCCGAGAGTTACTTCTTCTTTTGGTGTTCCTTTGTTTAAAGCGTGGGTACAATCTGATTTACAAAATACAGAGCATCTACCAGATACTTTGAATGGAGTTATATTATTAGAATTTATTTTAAGAGCATCATCAATTGATAAATTCATTCTTTTGATTTGTTGTAGGAAAAATTCTCCCGTCCCCGATGCACACTGATTTTTAGAGAAAATATCGCTTATTGTTCTATCTTTATTTATGCTATAAATTAATAAAGTCTCTCCACCCAAAGAAGCAACGCAATCAATAGACTTTTGAATTATTTTATTCTTATATAAAAAATCTAAAGAATATTCTACTGCTTCGGGTTCTGATATCGAAGGTAGATTAATCAATTCTTTAAATTTTCTACCTGTAATAACTATCGGACAATTTAGTTCCTTTATTTCATTATATAACTCTAAAAAATATTCTTTTGGTTTGCCATTATGCAATTTATAGAATGTATTTTCAACAAAATAATTATTCCCTTCCTTTTTCAATATTACCATTGAAATAGAAGAAGCACCTAAACATATACCAGCTGAAAACATTTTATAAAATTGACTATTTTAAAAATTAAATTTAAAAAAATGATTATAATTTAAAAAGTTTTAATTAACTATCGCTTTTTATTTATTTAAAATTAGATTTATAAGTGATTATTTATTAAGTTTGTTTATTCGATGGAGATTAATTGAATGGAAAAACAAAATCTTATCATTAATAGCAAATATTTAAACAAAGCAATTGAAATCAAAACATTCGGGCATTATGGATTAAATTTATTATTGTTTAGAAATACTTTTGCTACAGATTATGATTGTCAAGACATTGTAGATTCGATTAAACATAATTTACAAATTGGTAAATGTAAATTATTTTTGGTTGATACTATTGATAGAGATAGCTGGTTAAATAAAGAAATTCCGCCACAAGAAAGATCTAAAAAGCATTTCGATTATAATAATTTTATTGAAGAAGAGGTATTAAGTTTGATATATAACGAAAGTGGCGGTGCTGTACCAATTATTACAGTAGGAGCAGACAATGGGGCATTCCACGCAGCTAATACTTTTTTCCGTAGACCTGATATATTTTTAGGAACAATAGCATTGAGTGGTTATTATAATTTATCATATATTACTGATAATTATTTCGATGATAATTGCTATTTTAATTCACCTGTACATTACTTACCCAATCTTAATTATAATTATTGGCTATCGTATTTGATGAGTAGAAAGCACATATATTTATTGACAGGCTCGGGCGATGGGGAATTCCCCGAAAATACTTCTCAACTATCTTCGATATTATATAATAAAGGTATCAGGCATCATACAGAAATTTGGGGACCTGAATGGGGGCATAACAAGGATACCTGGATAGCAATGTTGAAGTATATTTTAGAACAAAAACTCTAAAATTATGTTCAATTTTAACTTAAATAGTTTCTTAGGAAAGGATATACCTAATGGATATGAATATGGTATAGATGTAGAAAAAGATCAGCAATTTTTTTTACAAGAATGCAAAAAATATCTAAAACACTACAACGAAGAAAAGATTAAAAAAGCATTTAAAATATGCGTAGAAGCCCACAAAAATAAATTACGTATGTCGGGACAGCCTTATTATACTCATCCAATAGAAGTTGCACGTATAGTACTAAAGGAAATACCTTTGGACGAAACTTCTGTAATATCGGCTTTATTGCACGATATATTAGACGAAGGAGATAAATTTACCATAAATGATATACAAATAGAGTTTGGAAATGATGTTGCAAATATTGTAGAAGGTATAAATAAAATAGGACATATAGAGAACAAAGAGTTAGATAATCTTACCAAAATAGAAAATTACAGAAAACTTTTGTTATCATTATTCAAAGATATTAGAATTATTCTTATAAAGTTGGCTGATAGACTGCATAATATGAGAACTATAGATTATTTGCCCGAATATAATAGACTGAAATTATCAAAAGAAACTTTAGATATTTATGCACCATTTGCAAATAGATTTGGATTAAAAAATCTAAAATGGGAATTAGAAGATTTGTCTTTTAGGCAAATTAATCGTGCTGCTTACGATGAAATAAGTAATGCACTGCGTAGTACACGTCAAGAAAGGGAAGAATATATAAATCACATTATTACTCCTCTTAACGAAAAACTAAATAAGGATGAATTACTTAAAAAACTTAAAGTAAAATTTATTATCGAAGGTAGACCAAAGCACATTTATTCTATTTATAATAAAATGAAGTTACGTAATAAATCATTAAATGAACTTCACGATTTATTCGCAATAAGAATAATTATTGATTCTAACGACCCAAATATTTGCTTTTATGTATATGGTTTGGTAGCTTGTATTTTTCAGCCTGTTCCTGATACTTTCAAAGATTATATTAACAATCCAAAACGCAATGGATACCAATCAATTCACACTGCCGTAATAAGTCCCGACAAAAAAATAGTAGAAGTACAAATAAGAACTAAATTTATGCACGAATTTGCCGAAGAAGGTTTTGCTGCTCATTTTAGATATAAAAGTGGAAAAATCGATCCAAACTCTATTCTTGAACAAAAACAAATTAATGACTGGATAACTGCTGTAAGAGAAATATTCGAAAATGCAGGTATAGTAACTAGTGATGAATTAATCGAAAGTGTTAAAAAGAATTTATTTTTCGATGAAATATATGTATATACACCAAAAAATGAGTTCCGTACTTTACCAAAAGATTCTACTCCTTTAGATTTTGCATTTAGTATCCATTCAGAAATAGGTTATCATTACGTCGGGGCTAAAGTAAATTCTAAAATTGCTCCTATTGACTATAAACTACAAAGTGGCGACCAAGTAGAAATTCTTACATCTAAAAATCAAACACCTAAAGCAGAATGGTTAAAGTATGTAGTAACTTCGAAAGCAAAATCGCAAATTTTAAAATATTTAAGAGAAGAAGAAAAAGATCTTGAAGCCAAAGGCAAAGATATCTGGCATAAAAAATTAAAAGATTTAGGGCTAAGTATCGAAGATAGCTTATTAGAACAATTAATTAAATTCTTAAAATACGAGAATGTAAAAGATTTCTACGTAGCTATTGCTACATCGAGTATCGAAATAAACAAAGCCATAGATTTTATAAAATATAAATTATATGAAAATAAAGATTTAAGTCTCGAAAATTTAGAGAAAAAATTACAAAACGAAATCAAGAAAAATAAAGTAAAAGTTCTTAACTTTGATGATGAATATTTAGAATATACCGTTGATAACAAAATAATTGCAAATATAAAAATCATAGCCAAAGATAGACCTCAAATATTAGATACAATTAACGCTTCGATCCTTGCTATAAAAGATTTAAGCATTCTGGCAATATCATATAATAGTAATGGAAATACATTCGAAGAAAATCTAAGAATTAAAGTTACTAGCAAAAGCGTATTAGAAGAATTGATTGATAATTTAAATTTAGTTAAAAACTTAATCAATATAGAATTTTATAAAAATGTAATTGAGTAATTCCAAATTTTTATTATTTTTGATATTTGCTGTATAATTAAGTAAATGATAGAAAAGTGACTCTTACATTTTTATTTTTTTCGATATTATCAATATTAGCAATTGCTTCTGCAATAGTAACAATAGCTACAAAGTATCCAATTAAGTCGGCTATGGCATTGGTGGTTCATTTTTTTATGCTTAGTGGATTGTATCTTACACTAAATGCACAATTTATAGCCGTATTGCAAATATTAGTATATGCAGGAGCAATAATGGTATTAGTAATATTTGTAATAATGTTATTAAACTTGGGCGACGAGGAAAAATTAAAACAAGCATTTCAAACAAAGCAATTCGCCGCAATATTGCTATCTGTAATGTTTGCAATATTAATTATTTCAACATTTATTTCTACTATGAATTTTAGACAATTTAATCCGGAACTATCAATAAGTGCAGGCACAGTAGAAGCATTAAGTAAAGAGTTATTTAGTAATTTCTTATTCCCTATAGTTGCCATCGGTATATTATTGACTACGGCAATAATAGGAGCAATAGTATTGGCAAAAAGGAAATTAGATTAAGAGGGAAATATGTTACAATCAATACCATTAGAATATTATTTGATTATATCAGCCTTGCTTTTTTCGATAGGTACAATTGGAGTACTAACTCGTAGAAATGCTATTATAATCTTTATGAGTATAGAAATAATGCTTAATTCAGTAAATCTAGCTCTGATTGCCTTTAGCTCATTCTTTGGAGAATCATCAGGACAAGTATTTGTTTTCTTTGTAATGAGTGTTGCCGCAGCCGAAGCAGCAATTGGTCTTGCCATAATTTTAGCTTTATTCCGTTCTAAGAAAACTGTCTACGTAGACGAAGTAAATTTGTTAAAGTGGTAGATGAAATTAGGTTAAATTAATAATAATCTAAAAGAAATATAATTTTAAACATAAAAGAGTTATATTATATATTCTTTATTTATAAAAATATTTAATGAATTTTATCAAATAATTCAAAATTTCTATTTTGTTGATTCTTCAGTTTTCATTATTTTTGTTTATATTTTTAGTTTAATTGGAGGATTTAAAATGAAATTTATTAATAACAAATATTCTAATTATTATGTTGCATTTTTCGTTGCAACAGTACTCTTTTTAGGTTTAGCATCTTTTAGACCAAGTAATATTAATGAAATTACTTATGGTTCACAATCTAACAATAATTATTCAATAACAGAACAAGAAGTAGCCGAAGCCCAAAGAGCTTGGGGCGATGGTATAGTAAATATAGGTAAAGTATATAAAGAAAATGGCGACTATGTAAAAGCAGCTATAGACCATATTAATAAGTTTTACAACTATCAAGAAGGTACTGTATTATTTAAACCTACGTTAGCCGCAGAAAAGCAATTTCGTACTGATTTCGAAGGAGCATTATCTTATTTTGTGGCAGGTAATAAGAAATATCCCGAAGACCACGGATTTGCTATTAAGCCCTGGAGCAAAGTAAGATGGGAGAATATTGGAACAAAAATTCTTGGTAATGTAGCTCTTGCAATGGGTAATTATTATTTTACACCTGCTAATGGCAGCGAAGAAGTAAAAGTAGAGTATTCGTTTGCTTATATCAAGAATAGCGAGGGCAAACTAAAAATAATACTCCACGATTCACATTTACCATATAAACCAGCAAAAGATCATTAATTACTTTAATTTTATGTTAAAAAAATTTGAGAAAATTATAAGAAATATTTTATTATAAATTTAATACGCATCTTTACCTTTAAATACAACAAATATTGTTTTAAATAAAATTTTTAAATCTAACATAAAGCTTAGGTTTTCTATATATTTTAAATCATAAATAAACATATTACTAATTTGGCAATTTGCTCTATCGCTTACCTGCCATAGACCAGTGATACCAGGTTTTACAAGTGTTCTTATTCTTCTTTGGTAATCTGTTCCTGATAAATATAATTCGCTTGGACGAGGTCCAATTATACTCATTTCTCCTTTCAAAACATTCCAAAACTGTGGGAATTCATCGAGACTATATTTCCTTATAAATCTACCTATTTTAGTAATTCGTGGGTCGTCGGGACGTTTATCGAAATTACCTTGTTTTACCTGTTCATATAGTTCGGGTGCAGGATTGTATATATCGGGGCTATACATCGAACGAAATTTATACATATCAAATTTCTTGTCTAAATGCCCTACTCTACGATGAATAAATATTATAGAGCCACTCCGAGATAGCCAAACCAAAAATCCAGTAAATATAAATAATGGCGAGAAAACTATCAATATAAAAAGTGCAAAAACTTTATCCAAAAAATATTTTATCTTTAAATAGTTCTTTTTACTTTCAATTAAATCTTCAAATGAATTGATTTGTAAAAATGCAATAGAATTTACATCATTTAAGTATTCCATTTAGTTACTCCATTTATAAATGAAACAAAACAGATGTAAATTCTTCCTATATACTTTAAACCTATTATTTTTAAAATAGGTAGAGATATTTTATATAATACCTTTGACTTTATTTCACAAAGTATAAAGATTTTTTAATTAGCACTCCTACTTTTTTCTAATTTGTTTAATTTTCGTAAATAAAGACAATTATTTTTTTAAAAAATCTCAAAAAAAATAATAATTTTTAAAAATTTTACCAAATTAATCCAAAAATTGCATCAATAATTAATATAGAGGCAGCGCTTAATGTAAAAGCTCTTACAGTGCTATTGCCTACACCTTCGGCTCCGCCATATGTATTAAATCCTACGTGAACACCAATTAATGCAGTTACTCCGCCAAAAACAAAAGATTTAATTAAACCAATCATTACTTCTTCTACTTTAAAGAATCTTTGGACAGAGTCAAAAAATATTGCAAAAGAAAAATCAAATTTTAATGAAGTTAGTAAATATCCGCCCACTAAGGCAACCAAATTAGAAAAAACTGCTAAAATTGGCATCATTATCAAAGTTGCTACAGCTCTAGGCATACTTAGATATCTATTTTTATCTATTGCCATCATTTCTATTGCATCTATCTGTTCGGTTACATTCATTGTGCCTAATTGGGCTGCCATAGATGCTCCTACTCTGCCTGCTATAATCAATGCAGTAAGTACGGGAGTTAATTCAGTAAATACTACTGTAGCGATAGATGAACCTATAAATGGTTTTGCTACACCAATTAAATTAAATTTATCGAATAAATTTGTAGCTTGTAATGCAGCTATTGCTCCTGTAAATGATCCGATTAATATTACTAATGGTAACGAATCAGCACCTACAATTACCATTTGATTTATTACAAGTTTTCTATCTCTGATAGCACGAGGGAAATATATTGCTGTGTTTATTGCAAGAAGGAAAATTTGACCAATTTCTCTAAAAAACTTTAATATTTTTCTACCTAAAAAAGCAAAAAATTTATTCATATTTTAATTAAATATCTCTTTTAATGATTATTAAGGTGCAGTCATCTGTATAATTAGAGCCACTGGAAAAGATTTGAACATCCTCGATAATTTTTAATGTTATATCTCTTGGATGTTCATCTTTGTATTTTCTAATAAGCTCTATTAATTTTTTTTCTCCATAAATTTCGTTATTTACATTCTGACAATCTGTAATTCCATCTGTATATAATGCTAAAATATCTCCTTTTCGCATAATTATATTTTCTACATTAAACTTTTGATTCCTTACAATACCAAGTAATCCGCCTGTAGGTTCTAACATATGAATTTCATCTTTGTCGTGTCTAAAGTGAATCGGTGCGGTATGCCCAGCATTAGCGTATAATACTAATCTATTACTTGTAAGCGATAATTCGCAATAAAACAAAGTAACAAAACGCTCATAAGGGAAAGTATCATATATTAATGTATTTAATCGAGAGAATAAAGTTGATATTTTAGGTGAAAAAGCTTGAGCCATTCTTACAGCCCCCGATACAAACAAGGCTTGGATAGCTGCAGGTAGTCCTTTGCTCGCAGCGTCGCTAATTAATATTCCTATTCGTTCTTCTTCGTCGGCTGTATTTTTTAAATAATCAAAATAATCGCCGCCTACATCACTATCAGGAATACATATGCCATAAATTTTGTAATCGTGAAATTCAAGGTAATGTTCTGGCAATAAATTTCTTTGTATTTCTGAAGCTTTGTCTAAATCGCGACGAATTTTTTTTTGCTCTTCGTCTTTTGTTATGCTTCTTAAAGTAATTGTTGCAACGCTTGAAATAATACTTAGTGTTTCGTAAAAGGATTGTAGAATTTCGTTAGCATTAAATGCTAATAAGTATTTAAAGTATTTACCATCAGTAGTTTTGATTAATTCGCCTGCACCTGTAACTGAATAGACCAAAATCCCAGAAGATAATAGCACGGGATCGTCTTCTTTATTTAAAGCAGTTCTTTTGTATGCCAAATCTTTAAGGAATGGATGCTCTTCTATACGAAACGTATAATTTTCGGGAATTTTGATTACATTTCCGTATTGATATTTTAAAGTGTAGCTTTTCAGATCAGAATTTAATTCCCAGATTCTACCGCCTGTAATTTGAAATTCTTGATGAGTAACAATTTCTTGAACTAAAGATTTTAGAAATGTAATTTCATCTTTAAAAATACCTGATGAAATTTTTTCAACGATTTTATATACTTCTCGTTGATTAAAAGAAGTAAAATTTGTATTATCCATAAAATATAATTTATATTAAACCAACTTTCTCTAATGCCTTATTAATAATAAGACTATTTTTCTTAGTTATAGGCATTAGCGGTAGTCTTAGATAATTATCTATTAGCCCAATTTTACTTAGTGCAGCTTTTACAGGAATTGGATTTGGCTCTATAAAATTCAATTTCATTAATTCGAATAAATCATAATGAATTTTACGAGCTTCATTATATTTACCTTTCAAAGCATAATTAACCATTTCCGAGAATTTTTTAGGAGCATAATTAGATATTACAGAAACTACTCCACGACCACCGATACTTATAATTGGTAGAGTTAAAGCATCGTCGCCGCTTAATAAAACAAACTTTTCGGGAGCATTTCTTATAATTTCTGACATTTGTTCAAGGTTGCCACTTGCTTCTTTTGTTGCAACTATATTAGGGCAATCTTCAGCTAATTTTAATTGTATTTCGGGATGAATATTTACAACAGCTCTCGAAGGAACATTATAAATTATCACGGGTATATCGTTAGAATCAGCAATAGCTCTATAGTGATTATACAAACCTTCCTGAGTAGGTTTGTTATAATATGGAGCTACAATCAAGACTCCATCAGCCCCGTGCTCTTTAGCAAGAGTAGTCATATCAATGGATTCTGCAGTATTGTTTGTTCCAGTACCTGCTATAACCTTTGTTCTGCCATTTGCTGTTTCTATAGCAGTTAGAATTAAAGATATTTTTTCTTTTGCAGAAAGAGTGGCACTTTCGCCTGTAGAACCACAAACAACAATTCCATCTACTCCATTTTCGATTTGGAATTCAATTAATTTTTTAAATTTTTCGAAATCAATATTTAAATCTTTTTTAAATGGTGTTACTATTGCAGTTATTGTTCCTTCAAACTTATACTTTGCCATTAATTCTCCCCGAAAAATATTTTTTGCAATATAATGAATATTAAAATAATAAATAAATTATTCTTTTAAAAATAAAATTTCTTAACGAATATATTTATGTATAATTTTTTTATTTTTGTAAGATATCTTTCAATTCTTTGGAGAAATTATGCAATTATATCTTGATTCAGCTAATTTTGAACATATACATCATTGTGCTCAGTTAGGGTTTATTAACGGAGTTACTACTAATCCATCACTTTTGGCTAAAGAAGATCCAAATGTAGATTTAAAGCAAAGATTCCTCGATATTTATAATATGGTAGGTGGGCATCTATCTGTAGAGGTAGTGTCAACTGAAACTAAAGGAATGATAAACGAAGCTGAAGATATCTTAAGCTGGTTTCCACAAGCAACTATCAAAATTCCGATGACTCTAAACGGATTAGCAGCTGTAAAATATCTTTCAAAAAAAGATATTCCTACTAATGTTACACTAATTTTTAGCCCTACTCAAGCCTTAGCGGCTAATAATGCAGGTGCTACTTATGTATCTGTATTTATGGGCAGGTTAGATGATATCGGAATAAATAGCATACGTATTTTAGACGAGATCTGCGAAATCTGGGATATGCAGGGATTAGATTCTTTAATTATTGCAGCATCTATACGTAATCCAATACATATAATAGAAGCCGCTAAATCGGGTGCAGATATTGCTACAGTTCCATACAATGTGTTAATGCAATCTTTACAAAATCCATTAACAGATATTGGACTAAAGAAATTCTTAGACGATTACGATAAATTAATGACCGAAAAACAAAAATCAATGAACTTGTAAGAATTTTGAAAATTAAAATTGAATGGAATTTTTAATCCCGAGATTGTATTAAATGCCTATAAATTAGGATATTTCCCTATGGCTGATTCTAAGGACGGAGATATATATTGGCATTCTCCAGATCCTAGAGCTATTTTTCCAATTGATATAATTAAATTTGAGAAAAATGTTATTAAAAAGATACGGCGAGGAGACTTTAAATTTACTATTGATAATAATTTCGAAAATGTAATTTTGGAATGTGCAAATAGAGAAAATACTTGGATAAACGATGAAATTATAGATACATATATCGAGCTTCATAATATGGGCTATGCACATTCTATAGAAACTTGGAAAGATGGGAATATCGTTGGTGGACTATATGGAGTGGCTATTGGCGGTGCTTTCTTCGGAGAATCTATGTTTAACAAAGTTAGTGATTCGTCAAAAGCGGCTTTTTATTTTTTGATAAATCATCTAAGAGAAAAAAAATATGTATTACTTGATTCGCAATATATCAATGATTTTACACAAAAATTAGGTGCAATGCTAATACCTAAAAAAAAATATATGAAACTATTAGAATATGCAATTTCATTAGATAGAGAATTTTATTCGTTTAGTTAAATTAATAAAATAATGAAAAATAAAAAACCTCAAAGTAAAATTATATTATCAGCAAAATTCTTTGTAATTTTTATTACTGTTATTGCATTGTATTACATTTTTATTGCAATTATCGGAGATAATTATTTTAATCTTTATTTGAATTTAACAGCTAAACTAAGTTCATTACTGTTAATTTTTCTAGGAATGAATACTGATACTAATGGTTCTTTAATTTATTCTGCTGATACTTCTGTGCTTATTTCTTACGGTTGCGAAGGTACCGAATCAATAATAATATTTTTAGCAGGTTTGATTGCTATTCCATTACCTTTTAGAAATAAAATACTGCCAGGAATCATTACTGTTTTTTTATTATACTTCCTTAATTTATTAAGAATTGTTGCTTTATTCCTTATACAGAAAAATTATCCAAATCAATTTGATAATTTTCATATAATTTATTTTCCAATATTATTTATATTATTTGCTCTTGTTGGGCTATATTTATCTACTAAAAGTATTTCCAGATGAATAAATTTGATAAATATCTTAAAAACTATCCTATATTATTTTTTTTTATTTTTTTTATTTTTTCATTTTTTATTTTATTAACAATATCTAATCTATGGCTAAAGGATAAGATGAATAATTTTCATTATTATCTTTTTAGATCTTATTTTATAGAAAAAATTAATAAGAACTTAACTTTAAAACGACAAATTAATATTACACTATCAGATAACTATATAAATTTTAGTATTTTGTACTATGACAAAAAAAATAATGATAATACTTATCCCGAAAAGAATATTTCTATAGATTTATTTACCGAATCAACTTTACTTATAATTCTTACCACTAGTCTATGCATTTCTATACCCGTAATTTGGCAAAGGAAATTGAACTCTACTATTTTTGCACTAATAATTGTCAATTTATTTATATTATTTAAGATTTATGCCTTTGTGTTAGATAATTACTCTAATCCAGATTTATTAATAATAAATTTTTCATTTCCAATTAAACAAATAATATATTTTTTTAATAAACTTTTTTCTATAACAGGATTTAGCTTAAACTATGTAATAGTTATTGTAATATTTGTTATTACATCATTTAGAATAAAAGATTTAGAATATATCGCTAAGAGAACGGAAAATTAACTTTTATTAATTTTAATTTTATCTAATAAATTTTTAAACAATGACTTTAGTATTTTTTTGTTTTGAAGGATTTAAGTAATTTTGTAGTTTATAATTATAGATTTTTACAAAAATTTTATGGACACAATATTAACAATAAACAAAAATCAGCAGTTTAAAATTAAACAAATAGAGAGCGAATATTCGTTAAAGAAAAAATTATTTACTATGGGAATACATTCTAACGATATATATATTAAAAGTAATGGCAGCAAAAATGGTCCCGTTATAATTAGAAATCTTTCAAATAATGCTTCTCAGATAGCTATTGGTAAAGAATTAGCTTCTAAAATATTGGTTGAGCCATTAGGAGAATAAGTGTTTGAATAGGACAGTTGCATTAGTAGGGCAACCAAATTCGGGAAAAAGTACTTTATTCAATGTATTATCGGATATTAAAACAAGTACTTCGAATTTTTCGGGCACTTCAGTTAAAGTATCAGAATGTAAAATTAATGTTTATGGAGAAACTGTAAAACTAATTGACCTTCCTGGATTTTACTCCTTAAATTATACTGATCAAGCAGAAAAAGTAACTTTCGATTATATTGCAAAAAACAAGGTTGATTTGATTGTAAATGTGGTGGATGCGGGTTTGATTGCTCGTGGACTGGAGCTTACTCAAGAACTAATCGAAACAGGAATTCCGATGATATTAGCTCTAAATATGATGGACGATGCTAAAGCTAAAGGCTTAGAAATAGATGTCAAAAAACTATCTGAAAAATTAAATATTCCTGTCGTACCTATGACAGCTATTTTCGGAAAAGGTGTAAGAAATCTAATAGACGAAATATACAAGCAATTTAAATCTAATTCTTATAATCCAAATATCTTCAGATATACAGCTCATATCGAAAATTGTATTCATCAAATTGAAAATAATATTAATACAAACAATCAAATTTTCAGTAAAAGATTTTTTGCTATAAAAACTATAGAAAATCCTACATTAATAAAAGAAATCGAAGAAAATATAGATATCACTAGATTCTCTGATATTGTAAAAAGTATTGAATTAGAGCATAAAATTGAATCATTCGAAGCTATATCCTATGAAAGACATCATATAGCTATGAAATTAGCCGAAGAAGTGAGAAAATTTGTCAAGAAATCACACGGTCCATTTTCGACTAAAATTGATAGTTATTTGTTAGATCCAGTATTTGGATATGTATCACTTTTGTTATTTTTTGGCTTAATGTTTTTTGTGATTTTTTTTGTGGGAAGTTATATTACAAGTTTTACAGATCCTATTATTGGAAATATCATAGAAGCATATCAGCCATTACGCGAAGTAAATATAATATTATTTTTAACATTCGATGGTTTATTTCAGGGAATTGCCGGAGCATTAGGTATAGTAATGCCTTATTTTATTCCATTAATTTTAGTAGGTTCTTTTCTTGAGGAAACAGGATATATTGCACGAGCAGCCTTTATGCTGGATAATTTATTTAACAAATTTGGATTAAATGGTAAATCGGTATCTGCTTTTTTAATGGGAATAGGTTGTAATATACCTGCTATTTATGCTACCAGAATTTTAGATTCGCAGAAAGATAGATTAATTTCGGCAATATTAATACCTTTTATACCTTGCTCTGCTAGAATAACTGTTATTTTTAGTTTAACTGCTGCTTTTGCTGGTCCAATTTGGGCAGTTGTAGTTTTCTTATTTATTTTGCTAACAATAGCTATTAATGGTAAAATACTTTCTAAATTTCTAAAAAATCCTTTAGGTATGGTTATAGAGATTCCAGATCTTAGGTTGCCATCATTTAAAGTTACTTTAGGAAAAACATATTTTAAGTTAAAAGATTTCGTAAGGGAAGCAGTTCCTTTCTTAATTTTAGGTAGTATTGCTCTATCTTATATTGAATATTATCAAATAGCAAAAATATTAGATACTTTGATGTATCCCGTTCTTCATTATGCTTTAGATCTACCTGAAAAATTAGGCTCTACTTTAATTTTTGGATTTTTAAGGAAAGAATTAATATTAATAATGGCAAGCCAAGCATTAGGAGTTAATTCTATTTCAGAATTACCTATGACATTAAATCAAATCATTGTATTTATAATATTTGTATCATTATATTTCCCTTGTGTTACTACGTTCTTTGTATTAATGAAAGAGTTTGGATACAAAGTAGCATTTGGTTCGGCTGCTCTTAGTGTAGTTGTAGCTACAGTAGCTGCTTTTTTGTTTAGATTGTATTTCGAAATTACAAATTTTATTTTTTAATTTTTGTAAAAAATATATTATATTAGTCAAAATTTATTTTTAGTTTAATATTAATTTGGTAATAAAAATGTTAAGTCAAGCTGTTCAAGATTATTTAAAAACAATTTATAAGCTTCAAGAAATAGAAGATATTGTTTCTACTACAAGTATAGCAAAAGAAATGAATATTTCGGGTGCTTCGGTTACGGGCATGCTAAAACGCTTAGCAGCAATGAAATTAGTAGATTACAACTCTTATCGTGGTGTTAGGCTTACCGAAGATGGCACAAAGATAGCCCTTGAAATCTTAAGACATCATCGTTTACTGGAACTTTATTTAAAAGAATCTTTAGGATTTTCGCTTGCTAAAGTTCACGACGAAGCTTGTCGTTTAGAGCATTATGTATCTGAAGAATTTGTAGAAAAAATTGACGAACTACTCGGTCATCCGCAATATAGCCCATTAGGCAATCCTATTCCAAGCAAAGATGGTATAATACCTGATAACTCTGCTATTCCACTAACAACTGCAGAATTAAATAAAAATTATCGTATCAAAAGAATTTCAGACGAAAATACCGAAATGGTAGATTATTTCGAGAAAATGGGGATGCTACCTGGAGTAGAAATTAAAGTGCTTACAAGAGCACCTTTTAACGGACCAATGACTATTGTATATAATGATCACGAAGAAATAATTGGCTACGAAGTAGGTCATAACATTTTTGTAGAAGAAGTAAAATAATTTTTTTAAATTTATAAAAATAAAAAGGGGATGTCTCAAAATTTGGGACAGCCACTTTTCTGTTAGTTCTCTGTCAAATCATTATCCAATATTTCTAATGTTACCATTTTTACTTGCTAACCATCTTTCGAACATAGTTAATTGCTCAGGTGTTAATTCTGATTTAATATTTGCGATTAGTTCTTCGAAGCAATCTTGGATACCTTTTCTTACTTCTGTGTTTTCAGGTAAGTTTTTTAATGCTTCTTTTGTCTTTTGATTTAAATCACGCAATGCAGCAGCAGCTTCTTCACGAGTAATTTCGCCTGCTTTGTATTTTGCAATAATAGTTTTTTGTTCTTCACGAGCAGCAGCAATTATTTTCATTTGTGCTTCACGTAAGATTTTTAGCCAAGAAGATACGCAATCCCTATGTTCTGCAAAGTATGCTTTTATAACTTCGTATTGTTCGGGAGTAAGATCCATTAGTCTAAAGATTTCTTCGAAACCAATATTTGGTCTTTTTTCATCTTTTTTTCTATCTGGACCTTTGCGATTATCAAGTCTATCTACACCCAAAGGAAGAATTGGTTCACAAGTTATTGGTTGGTCTAAATTACCTTCTTGTAAATTAATTTCATTTATATCATAGAAAACTACTCTAGTAGGTGTATAGTCCGAATCATCTACTGGATTATCGAACTTATCGCAAGATACAAAACCAAAAATTCCTATTGCTACGATTGTTAGTAGGATAGCTTTGATTTTAAAATTTTTCATTTTAGAACCCTTTATTATTTGTTTAACAAGTTACATTTATTTTACACTACTATTTACGAATGGTTTAATCCCTTTTTCAAAATTTTTTTTGATAAATATTTATAATTAATTTCATATTTTAAAATTTTAATAATATTCAATTAATGAAAATATGAATTTTGGTATAAGTAACATTATATTCATAGCAATTTTCTTATTAGCACTATCATATTTTATTTATAATGTTCAGACATTAATATCTTATCTCAAATTAGCAAAGCCCGAAAATAGAACTAATAGGATATGGGAAAGAATAAAACAAACTATTACGGTAGCTTTTTTACAATCTAAAATATTACGCGAAAGAGATGCAGGTATAATTCACGCAGGTATATTTTGGGGATTTTTAATCTTGTTGTTTTCAGCTGCAAATTCTGTATTTACAGGATTTGGTATTAATCATTTATTTAATTATTTAGGTCCAATTTTCTCTATTATTACTATCCTAACAGATATTTTCTGTGTAGCAATAATTGTAGCAGTTATTTGGGCTCTTATTAGAAGATTTATTACTAAAGTAAAAAGATTACAAGTAGAAGGCGAAAAGTTAGAAGCAGCATTAATTTTAATAACTATTTTCTTCATAGTAAGTGCATTATTGATAGAAAATGCTTCACTCATTGCTTTAGATGGTGATGCTTCTTGGGCAATTAGACCTATAGCAGGATTGATATCAGTAACTATTCCTTATAACTCGGCAAGCATTATACACGATACAGCATATTGGGTGCATATTTTATTAATACTTGCATTTATGAATTATTTGCCTTTTTCTAAACACCTTCACGTATTGACTTCTGTACCTAATGTTTTTCTATCTAATATCGGACCTGTAAATAAACTAAGTAATATAAATTTTGAAGATGAAACTAATGAAAAATATGGCGTAAGCGATGTAGAAGATTTTAAATGGAAAACTCTGTTAGATGGATATACTTGTACACACTGTGGTAGATGTACGAGTGTTTGTCCTGCTAATATAACAGGTAAAATATTAGATCCAAGAGAAATCATAATACAAATTAGAGAACGGACGATGGATAAGATGCCTATCCTACTTAAAACAAAAGAAAATGAACATTATAAACCGACAGAAGAAGAACAAGATATACTCGATAAGCCATTTCTTGGAGAATACGAATCTATTGAAGCATTATGGCAATGTACTACTTGTGGTGCTTGTATGCAGGAATGCCCTGTAAACATAGAGCACGTTCCTGCTATTGTAGAGATGAGACGTTCGCTTGTGATGATGGAAGCAAATTTCCCTGAATTGTTACAAAATACTTTTGGGAATTTAGAGACAAATTCTACTCCTTGGGCATTCCCATCTTCGGAGCGTGCTGATTGGGCTGAAGGATTGGGTATCAATACAGCAGCAGAATTACAAGAATTTGATGTCCTATTCTGGGTGGGATGCGCTGGAAGTTTTGATGATAGAGCAAAAAAAGTATCGGTTGCATTCTCCCGAATAATGCAAAAAGCAGGTGTAAATTTTGCAATTCTTGGCACAGAAGAGCAATGTAATGGAGATGTTGCCCGACGCACAGGGAATGAATATTTAGCAGATATGATGATTAAGGCTAATATAGAAATATTAAACCAATATAAGTTTAAAAAAGTTGTTGCTACTTGTCCTCATTGCTTCAATACCTTTAAAAATGATTATCCAACCTTTGGTGCAAATTATGATGTAATTCATCATACACAATTTATTATGGAATTAATAAATGAAGGCAAACTAACTCTAAAAGATGATAAAGATTATATCGAAAGCCTTACTTATCACGATTCTTGCTATATTGGAAGGTATAACAATATTTATGATGAACCACGAAAGACTTTGTTGAGCGTTCCTGGCTTAGAAATCAAAGAAGTAAAACGTAGCAAAGATAAAGGATTGTGTTGTGGTGCTGGTGGCGGGCAAATGTTTTTAGAAGAAACTGCAGGTAAAAGAGTAAATATCGAAAGAACAGAAGAACTACTCTCTACAGGAACTAAAACAATTGCTGTAAATTGTCCGTTCTGTATGACAATGATTAGCGATGGTGTGAAAGCAAAAGAAGCAGATGTTAAAGTAAAAGATATTTCTGAAATTATTTTAGATAATGTTGAATAAAATTTACTAAAAAAATTAGATTTTTTTGTAACTTTTAGTAATTAAATAGTTAAATATTTATATTATTTTACATAATTTGAAATATGTCAATGGAATTAGAAATATTAAAACAAAAATTTCATCAATTGATAGACCAAATTAATAACGAAAAATTATTAGAGCATTTTTATGAAATTCTGTCGAACCTACAGTACTCTAAAGAAAAACAGGAAATCTTTGTAAAAGAAATCGAACAATTAGAAAGTACTGATAATAATTTAAACTGATAAATTGAAAAAAAAGGAAGTAAAATATAGCCCATTTACTCCTAAAGACATAGATATTTATAAAAAAGAAGTTACTTCTGTTCCTAAAGATAAAACTAACCTAACTAATTTAGCATTAATACAGATTAGAAAAAATTATTTAAATAATTATGAGCAAAATAAAAAATTAGTTAATAATATTAATCATTTTAACAAAGTCTTAAAATCGAAAGATTTAAATCTGATTGTAAAATTGATTAAAAATTATTTAAAAGAAGATAATTAATTGCTTAAATATTCATAGATAGTTCTTAACTCGCTATGAATTTTAGCATTATGAACTCTAATAATTTCTATATTTTTGTCTAAAAGTAGAGAGTGAATTAGAGCAGTCGCAACGTCTCGATTTTTTGGCTCGGGAATATTTAAAATTTTACCTATAAAAGATTTTCGAGAAATACCTAAAAGCAGTGGATAACCTAATTTATAGAAATAATCTAAATTTTTTAGCAATTCTATATTATGCTCGAAATTTTTGCCAAATCCTATACCAACATCTAAATAAATTTTTTTAATTTTTAATTGATTTGCTAAATTTATTTGATTTGAGAAAAAGTCATAAATTTCTTGTAATAAATTATTATAAGTGGGATTAATTTGCATATCTTTTGGTGTTCCCTTTTTATGCATAATGATATATTCTAAATTATGGTCTCGAGCCAATTGTCCTAATCTAATATCATTTGTTAACCCAGAGATATCGTTTAAGATATTTATATTATATTTAATTGCTTCAAAAGCCACTTCGTATTTAGTAGTATCTAAAGAAATAGGGATATTCTTATTATATTTTCTAATATTTTGTATTAATGGTATAGTTCTATTAATTTCTTCATCAATGCTTATGGGTAAGGCACCTGGACGGGTGCTTTCGCCACCTATATCTATTATATCTGCACCATCTTCTATCTCTTTCAAAGCTTTTTCTGTTAAATGATTAATATCGTAATTACCACCATCAGAAAAAGAATCCGGTGTAGAATTTATTATGCTCATAATTTTGGGGAATCTGTTTTTCATTGTCTAAAATATTGGCTTAATATATCCATCATTTTTTACAATCTGAGAAATTGTACTTGATTGGTGAATGATAGGAGACAATTTTTTTAAATGACGAATTAAATAAACTAAACGCTGATTTTCATTTCTCATTTCTAGTAAAGATTGCTTTTGGTCATTTGATAGACCTGATTTTTGTGATATATAAAAAGACGGCAAATTAGTTCGTAGATCTTCTATATTAATAGGATCTATTTGTACAGATTTAATTTTAGCAGCTAACTCGTTAAATAAATTAATACATTCATTTAAAGTTTCTAAATCATATTCATTAACATCATCATCGAAAAATTCTACAGAAGCTGTATAATATGGCTTATAACCTTCTTCCATATTAATAATTTTATATCTTTGCACCCCTGCAACTAAAATATCCATTCTGCCATCGGGATATAATTTAAAAATGTCCGAAACTATTGCCGTGCAACCAATATGATTCATCCCCTTGGAATTTATATAATTAATACCAAATGGTTTGTTTTCTTTATAACATTCGTTAATCAATAATTTATATCTTTCTTCAAATATATGAAGCGGATATGCCGATTCCGGAAATAATACTATGCTAAGCGGAAATAACCCAATTTTTATCATTCTTTTCTTTTTAATTTAAAATTTAGACGGTTTTTAATTTATTAAATTATTATTTTTTGCGGAAAAATCTCCATAATAGGATAGCTAAAATTATGATAACTATAGGAAAAATAATTTTTCCGTAAATTGATAAATAATAATCTATCAACTGCCAATTATCGCCAAATTTTGCTCCAAAAAATAAAATTATACTATTCCAGATTAGTGAACTTACTGTAGCAAATATTATAGTTAATGTAAAATTAATTCTCGACATACCTGCAAAAAATCCAATTACAGCACGAGTGCCGCTGAGAAATCTATTTGCTACGATGACTGAATATCCATACTTTCTGAACCATTCTTCTACTTTATCTAATGATTCTTTCGAAAGAAATTTTAATTTTCCTGATTCTATAATTTTTCGTTCGAAGCCATATCCTATCCAATACATAATAGCAAATCCTAAAGATCCGCCTAAAGTAGAAGCAACTATCATCTCCGGGAAGCCTACTACTCCCAATCCGATTAAAGTGCCAGCAAACAACAAAACTGAGTCTCCAGGTACTGGCGGAAATAAATTTTCTGTAAGAGTAATCAAAAAAGTTATTACCAAAACCCAATACCAGGGAACTCCAACTAAAAAATTAATGATTTGTTCAAACATTTAATTATTTTTCTGCAGAAGGAAATCTAAATTTAATATATTAATAATTTTGTCTTCTAATTTTCCAATAGCTTTAATAAAATCACTTGAAATATTTTTTGAAACTGCTGGCGGCTGCTCTGTAACAGAAGAGTCTATTCTAAGCACCTCCCATACCGAATCTACAATAATGCCAACAATCATTGATTTGAATTCGAGAATTATAATTCTTGTATTTTTATCATATGGTATTGTTGGTAAATTTAATTTTTTTCTCATATCGATAATAGGAATTACCTTACCACGTAGATTAATTACACCTTTTATATAATCAGGTGTGTTTGGTACACGTGTATAATCGCTTACTTTGATAATTTCTCTAATACAATTAATTTCTAAAGCATAAATTTCATTATCAATTCTAAAACTAACTAATTCTAATACTTCATTCTTATTTAAAGTTTCCATATACTGCTCCTTAATAATAGATTTCAAATATACAATATAATTAATAATAAAAAATAAAAAAATTAGAGTTTATAATTGAAATTTAAAGAAATTCTACATATAGAAATTAACAATAAAAGAGTATATGCATATGGGTTATATTATTTTATATTCGGTGAATAACAGAATTAAATATAGAAATAATAGGATATGGATATTGGAATACATATAAAAATATGGGCGAAACACTGCTCGCCCATTTAAATTATAATAAAAATTAAGATTTTAGAAATATTTATAAGTATTCTCTTACCACTCAACTATGTCTAACCAATCAATAGGTATGATTGGCATTGCTTTGCCGTTATTTTCGAATAAAAATTTTAGTTTTTCGATTTCAGATTTTGGTTTTTCAATATTTATACCTAATAATTTTGGAGTAAAGATCGAGAAGTCGAAAAGCCCACCTTTAGGATATTCTATATATTTAACTTGTTTGTTTTTGGGTATTCCAGCTTTTTCTTTTGCGATATTTATTGCATCAAACAATCCACCTAATTCATCTACAAGTCCTAAATTTTTGGCGTCTCGTCCACTCCAAATTCTACCTTGAGCCACTTCTTTGACTTTATCAACGTTCATTTTTCTACCATTTGCTACTTTTTGTACGAATTCTTCATAAAATTTTAAAATATAATCTTTGTTAATTTGGACCTCTTCGTCAGTCATTGGTCTTACAGGAAAGCCAATAGGAATAATCGGAAATGTATAGGAGGAGCCTAAATCAGAAAATTTTCCACGTTTTACTATATCGTATGTAATTCCTATAGAATCCTTTAATCCTTTGTCGTAAAGATATCCAGAAATTACACCTATAGAACCTGTAATGGTAACTGGAGTAGATACAATAACATCTGCATCCATAGATAGCCAATATCCGCCCGATGCTGCTACAAATCCTTGAGAAACTATCAAAGGTTTTTTGTTTTTATTATCTCTTACTACTTTTGCAATATAATCCGAAGCAAGCCCATCTCCACCTGGTGAATCTACTCTTAAAACAATTGCTTTTACTCTTGGGTTATTGTATGCTCTTTGTAAATCTCCTACTAATTTACGAGCCGAGATACCAGTATTCAAATCACAAGCACCTATTGCATAAATAATAGCAATTTCATCCTTTTCGTAAGCCCATTGGTCATCTATTGGTAATGGCTCTTCGAATAGAAACGAAGCTGGTACTATAGCCTGAATTGTCTTATCTGTGCTTTTTACGATGGAGTCTAAATCTGTGATTCTTGCTAACTTGTCAACTAACTTATTATCTAAAGCTTCTTTGCCAGAGTAAAATGGCATTTTATTAATCATCTCGTCTAATTGATTTTTGCTAATTTTACGAGCAGAAGAAATCATACTTGTTGTAATATCGTACCATTCATCTATCATCCTTTGGCGTTGTTCTTTATCGCCTTCAGAAAAATTTTCTCTCGAATAACTTTCTACTGCAGATTTATATTTAAAATATCTTAGTTCCTGAAATCCTAAACCAATATTATCAAACATTTTTTTATAGTAACTTCTGCCCATTGAATATCCAGCTAACTCTATCGAGCCAATTTCTTCCATAATGATTTCGTCGGCAACGGTAGCTAATGCATAAATATCCATATTAGCTCGCTCAAGAAATACTATAAGTTTCTTTCCCGTAGATTTAAAATCTAAAAGTTTCTCTCTAATTTCCCATAAAATGGCACGATTAGCGGTAAATTCTGCAGTATTAACTACTAATCCGTGTATATAAGGATTGTTTTTTGCTAAATCAATTGTATTTAATATATCAAAAAGTGTAACTGAATTATCAAAAAGTTGGTATTTTACATATGATGGCGACCCTGTTAAATTAAGCCTTGCATAAAATTTTGGCTTTATAATTTCATCAAAAATAGTTCTATCTTTACCTGTTAATCTAATTCCATATGTATTGTAAGCATATTCTCCGCCTTTATTAAATTGTGAAATAGAGCTTATACCTGTTCTTCCGAAACTTAGATCAATGCCTAAACTCATAGATTCGTTTTTGAAATATCTACCATTTACTCTTATCCCATCAACAATTTCCCACGATAATCCAGCGCTCCAGTTGACATCTTCTATACTCTGATCGTTTAATAATGCAGCATCAGCAAATACTGCTAATGGATATGTTCCTATAGGACGTACTGCTATTTCTGCAACTACTTCAGCATCGTTAGATACGGTAGATTTCATATAATTACCTGCTATGGATAATTCGGGGATTGGTCTTAGAAGTAGTCCAATATTATATAAAGATTTTCTACCAAAAAAATCTGCATCGCCACCACTCCAGCCGTACGCTAAGCCCAAACCAAATTTTGTGCTACCAAAGCCCCAAGATAGTCTATAGTCAGTAACGCCTTTATCTCCAAATTTATTTGTAATAGCACCAAAACCAAAATTCCCACCGCTGTAAAATAATCCCCATCGGTCAAAATCTAACTTCTTCGATGTTCCTTCTGATACAAGTAAATTCATTTCGAATGGGAATGTATTATAATTCAAAATTGCTGGATTTTGGTAACCGTTAAGACCTAAGCGAAAAGCTCCGGGTGATGCTTGCATAAAATCGCTTAACTGATAATAAGTTTGAAAGCTCTTTTGCGAAAATATTTCACCTGTTATAAGTAAAAAAATCAATAGAAAAAAAACTTTTTTCATAATTTACCTTATAATTTTAAAAAAATATATTTATAATACTAATTTTTTATATAAAAGTTTCATTTAATATTTAAGAAACTTCAGCACTTTATCGTTAATCTTTAAGAAATATAATCCGTTGCTCAAATAAGAAATATTTATTTTATATGGTAAATTTATATTGTTATGTTGTACTATTTTTTCGCCTATGATATTTATTATTTCTATAGATTTAATGTCTTTACTTTGGTGATCTATTATTTCTATATAATCATTTGTAAAAATTAATTTTGTATCTTCGGTAAGATTAATTTTTACATCTGTGGTTCCAAGTCCTATCATATTAATAAAGTAACTAGTATCTGGATTTACAAAATTTAAGCTCATTCCACACATATAAGTAGCATCATCAGTTGGTTTAAAGTTTATAGTTAAATCTAATCTTTCGTTTATCTTGATTGTATAAGGCAACTCCGGACTAACTATACTAAATGGATTATCTAAATTGCAATTAAATTCAGCATTGTTTAAAGTAACATCGTAATTGCTCATATTTTCTAGCTGTATGTTTTTATTAATACCTATATCATCTACTTTTACAAATCCAAAACTTAAATTTTTATCCCCTGTTACAAAGAATTGAGATCCGAAACCTTTAAGAGATAAATTATAATCAATGATTGAATTGCTTGTAATTTCTACAGGAATTTCATAATTACCTAATTTTTTTGGATTAAATGAGAATGTTAAATCTAAAGTTTCATTTGGTGCTAAATTAATTGGATAATTTAATTCTTTCATTGCAAAAGATAGGTCTAAATTATTCTTTAATTCTATGTATGCAATATTTAGATTAGCATCGCCCGTATTTTTAATAAAACCTGTAATTGTAGTATCTTTTTGGTTAAGTCTAAAAACATTTCCAAAGTCTATCAGATTATTCAATAATGTTAATTTAGGACCAGGTTGCTCTTTTACTACGGTAATTTTAATATTTAAAGATTTTACTTCTCCACAATCATTTTTTATAATGCAATAATATTCGCCTGCATCTTCATATCTTACACTATCTATGGTATAAATTGCTTGATTGGCATTCATTATTGGTTTATTGTTAAAATACCACTGAATTGAATTTATTTTTTCGCTTAAGTTAACAAATAGTTCTAATTTGCTGCCTACTATCAAAGTTTTGCTCGATGATTGCGAATTTATTTTTGGTAATAAATCAATATCTAAGGTTACTTCTTTAGATTTTACCGGACCTCCACACGGATTACTTACTTCGCAATAATATTTTCCGATATTACTTTGATTGACACTATTCAAAATTAATTTATTAGAGTTTGGACCAGATAATAAAGTATTGTTAAAATACCATTTGTAAAGATTTTGCTCACCCGTTGCTGCTACTTCAAATTCAACTTTAGATTTCTCGCATACACGTTTGCTAATAGGCTCTTTTGTTATTTTAGGTGGAGCATTAATAGTTAGGTATGCAGTATCACTAATCTTAGACGGAGTACAATAGCCCGAAACTACACACCAATATTTACCTTCGTTCTGCTTGGTAACAGAACTTATCTCTAAGGTAGGAGATGTCTTATTGGTTAATTCTACAGCATCTTTAAACCACTGATAACGAATATCATATCCATCGCCTTCTACTTCGAACTTTATATTATTACCTTCGCAACTAATCACACTATTCGGTTGTTTTTTTATGACAGGTCTTTTACGAACTCTTACTAAGGCTTCTACACTCGATGTATTAGATGCACAAGGATTGCTAATTAGCACTCCATAATATCCTTCGTCTCCTATTTGTGCATTTTTTATTGTATATACCGAATCTTTTGCATTTAATATATTTACTCCATTTTTGCGCCACTGGTATTTTAAATTATTGCCACGTGTAACTACATAAAGAGTATAATTATCGCCTTCGCAAATATCTTTACTTTGTGGATTAACATCTATATAGAATAAGCCATTTATGCTAAAATTGTTTTTAGAAATAGAGTATTTAGATGGATCGTTTACGTCAGTGATTTTAATTTTATAATTATTACCTTCAGGAAAATTTGATGGTATATTCCAAGTGTAAGTTCCACCTATAGCATTAAAACTATTATTTAAAGTAATTCCCCAAGTAGTGCCACCATCTGTTGATAATTCTATTTTAATGTAATCTACAGCAGCAGATTTCCATTTAATATTTACTGCTTTACCCGTGCAGTATGCCTCAAATCCAATTGGTTCTACTAATTCTACTCCTTTTACAAAAACTTCTTTTACAGGCATCCAATTCCAGCTATCGCCACTACCTTTATCATCATTATTGCAGGCTGCTCCAACTGCTCTCATATAGTATTTTCCGGGAACATTCGGAGCTTTCCAACTAAAATCAAAATCAGCAGATCCCGACTGAGCTGTCTTAGGGGAGCTATGCACTAATTCTCCTAATAACTCTTTAGTTCCATTACCTGCAATTAAAGTACCGGTATTTTCTTCGCCTGTAATTGTAGTTTTTACAGCAATATTTATTCCTGATACTACATTAGAACTACTTGTTACTCTAATTACATAATTATTTGTTGAACCAGGTTCTACTATATTATTTCCAGATACAAATGTTACTTGCGTAGAAGAACTTGCAGAATTGCCATGGCAACTACCACATCCTTGAGAAAGAGTTGATGTACGTGTTGCCCTACCACCTTTATCTGCAAGCATATTATTCGAAATTAATATTAGTAATATCAAATAAATAATAGTAAATTTTTTCATAAGAAATTGTTTATTTAATGTTTACAATAATGCTAAATTAAAAAAAATATGTGTTTAATAATGCTTATAATTAAATATTTTTAACTAATTTTAAATATTTTCGTCTAATTTTATGATTTAATCGGAGGAATAATGAAGTATTACATATCAATTTTTATTTTATTTTTTTGTTTTGTTATTGCATATTCCCAACCAAAAATAGAGATAGTTGGAGGAAACGAGAAAAATTGGGGAAAAGTTTCCCCAAAAGATAGTCCCTTAAAAACTACTATTTTAATTAAAAATTCAGGGAATCAACCATTAAATCTTTCTAAAGTTAAACCAGGATGTGGTTGTACTACTGCACCCGTTAAAAAAGATGTACTTTCTCCTGGCGAAACAACAGATATTGACGTTACCTTCAATGTTAGTGGCAATACTGGACCTGTAACCAAAACAATTGCTATAGAATCTAACGACCCAAATAATCCAAACATAACATATTATTTAAAGGCTGAGGTAATTAGACCGCTTCAAATATTACCTTCATCCTATATGACATTTAATACTCTACAAGTTGGATTAGAAGGTGAAGCTAAAGTAAGAATTAAGAATAATTCTAACGAAAATGTTACCCTGTTGGGCGTAGAAACAGACCCAAAAGAAATGAAAACAAATCTAAATGGTAAAAAAACGCTAAAACCACAAGAAGAATTCGAAATCGTTGCTAAAGTAGTACCTACTAAAGCAGGTGCTATAAATACAAGAATATCAGTCAAAACTAATCACCCCGATTTTCCTGTTTTAGATATTTTCGGATATGGTAGAGTAGCCGAAAGCCCAATATTCAATAATAAATAAATTTAATATAAAATTTTTTTAGACAATAAAACATTTCCAAAAACACCCCAATGGGGTGTTTTTTATATTATATTTCAATTAATCAGAAAAATTTTACATTCTTAATTTATAAATATTTAATAGGTTCAAAGTGAAAAAATTGAAAATATGATTAATTAAAATGGATAAAATTTCAAAAAAATGTTAAAATTGTAAAAAATTTATTTGCATAATATAAATGATTGTATTATTTTTGTAAGCTCTATTGTTGATGATATAATTAGAATTAAGTTTTAATTATTTCGTTCTTTGTGATAAAAAAAGCAAGAGATAAATAAAAAATATAAAAAAAATAAAAAATCGCTTGCACAGAAAATAAAAAAGTATTATTTTTGAATCCCTCAAATTTTGAGGGTAACAAAAAAGAGTTCTTTGAAAACAGGAAGTAAATGGTCATGAAATTGCAAGTCAATTTCGAGAGTCAACAAACTAATTAAGCTAGAAATCAAACTTCGATAAATTACAACGGAGAGTTTGATCCTGGCTCAGGACGAACGCTGGCGGCGTGCCTAACACATGCAAGTCAAGGGGTAGCAATACCACTGGCGCACGGGTGAGTAACGCGTAGATAATCTGCCCTTATCCCCGGAATAACGCCGAGAAATTGGTGCTAAAAACGGATGAGGCACAATGTGTCAAATGCAAAGGATAAGGATGAGTCTGCGTCTGATTAGCTAGTTGGTAAGGTAATGGCTTACCAAGGCAACGATCAGTAGCTGGTCTGAGAGGACGATCAGCCACACTGGAACTGAGACACGGTCCAGACTCCTACGGGAGGCAGCAGTGAGGAATTTTGCACAATGGAGGAAACTCTGATGCAGCGACGCCGTGTGAGGGACGAAAGGGCTTTGCCCTGTAAACCTCTGTCGGACGGGAAAAAAAGTCTGGTCACCGGACTGGGATTGTACCGTCAAAGGAAGGGTCGGCTAACTACGTGCCAGCAGCCGCGGTAATACGTAGGACCCAAGCGTTGTCCGGATTTACTGGGTGTAAAGGGTGCGCAGGCGGAACTGTGCGTCGAGGGTTAAAGACTTAGGCTCAACCTAAGGAATGCCCTCGATACGGCAGATCTTGAGTGCGAGAGAGGATAGTGGAATTCCTGGTGTAGCGGTGAAATGCGTAGATATCAGGAGGAACACCAGTGGCGAAGGCGGCTATCTGGCTCGCAACTGACGCTCAGGCACGAAAGCGTGGGGAGCAAACAGGATTAGATACCCTGGTAGTCCACGCCTTAAACGATGTATGCTTGGTGTTGGGACATCAGTCTCAGTGCCGGAGGAAACCCATTAAGCATACCACCTGGGGAGTACGATCGCAAGGTTGAAACTCAAAGGAATTGACGGGGGCCCGCACAAGCGGTGGATTATGTGGTTTAATTCGATGCAACGCGAAGAACCTTACCCGGGCTCGAAGTGCAGATGACCGCCTCTGAAAGGAGGCTTTCTAGAAATAGACATCTGTATAGGTGCTGCATGGCTGTCGTCAGCTCGTGCCGTGAGGTGTTGGGTTAAGTCCCGCAACGAGCGCAACCCCTATCCTTAGTTGCCATCAGTTCGGCTGGGCACTCTAGGGAGACTGCCCACGCAAGTGGAGAGGAAGGTGGGGATGACGTCAAGTCATCATGGCCCTTACGTCCGGGGCTACACACGTAATACAATGGCGAGTACAGTGGGCAAAACCGTGAGGTTGAGGAAATCCCTAAAACTCGTCTCAGTTCGGATTGGAGTCTGCAACTCGACTCCATGAAGCTGGAATCGCTAGTAATCGCGGATCAGCGCGCCGCGGTGAATACGTTCCCGGGCCTTGTACACACCGCCCGTCAAGCCATGGAAGCTGGGGGCGCCCGAAGCCGTTAGCAATAACGTCTAAGGCGAAATCAGTGACTGGGGCTAAGTCGTAACAAGGTAGCCGTACCGGAAGGTGCGGCTGGATCACCTCCTTTAAAGAGTTTTATGTGAACTGACTCTGACTATTACTTCCTATTTTTAGTGAATTTATTTGATTGTTTAGACCTTGCTATCAGAAGGTGGCTCTAAAAGGTCTTTGTTCTTTGGATAACAATGGGCCTGTAGCTCAGCTGGTTAGAGCGCACGCCTGATAAGCGTGAGGTCGGATGTTCAAGTCATCTCAGGCCCACTGCCACAATGGGCAGCGTTCTATGACAAATAGCTGGGCCCTTAGCTTAGCTGGGAGAGCGCCAGATTTGCAATCTGGAGGTCAACGGTTCGATCCCGTTAGGGTCCACAAATTGTTCTTTGATAAGTTGGTTGGAAGTAGTAATACTTCAAGTGAATAAGAGAAGCATCTTTATTTTTTAATTAAAATACAAGTTTAAGATGTCTGGTATATTTAACCAAAAGAATTCGGTAAGATATTAAGGGCATACGGTGGATGCCTTGGCACTAAGAGGCGATGAAGGACGCGATTACCTGCGATAAGCCACGGGGAGCTGGAAATAAGCTTTGAGCCGTGGATTTCCGAATGGGGAAACCCGTCAGGAGTAATGTCCTGACACCGAAAGGAGCTAACCCGGGGAAGTGAAACATCTCAGTACCCGGAGGAAAAGAAATCGAATGAGATTCCCTGAGTAGCGGCGAGCGAAACGGGAAAAGCCCAAACCTGATTGCTTGCAATCAGGGGTTGTAGGACCTCCATAATCTACAAGGATGCATAGCAGAATTACTTGAAAAAGTAAGCCATAGAAGGTGATAGCCCTGTAAGCAAAATGCTGAATTGAGAGGAGGTATCCTGAGTACCGCGGAGCAGGTGGAATTCTGCGGGAATCTACCCAGACCACTGGGTAAGGCTAAATACTCCTTAGTGACCGATAGTGAACCAGTACCGTGAGGGAAAGGTGAAAAGAACCCTTAAGAAGGGAGTGAAATAGAACCTGAAACCGTATGCTTACAAACGGTGGGAGCGAAAGTGACCACGTGCCTTTTGCTTAATGAGCCAACGAGTTGCTCGTCACATGCAAGGATAAAGTTCTTTGAACTGCATCCGTAGAGAAATCGAGTCTGAATAGGGCGATTAGTATGTGGCGGCAGACGCGAAACCGTGTGATCTATCCTTGACCAGGATGAAGCGTAGGTAACACTACGTGGAGGTCCGAACTAGTACGGGTTGAAAACCGTTTGGATGAGTTGAGGATAGGGGTGAAAGGCCAATCAAACTCGGTTATAGCTCGTACTCCCCGAAATGCATTTAGGTGCAGCCTCGTAATTAGTATGTTGGAGGTAGGGCTCTGATAGGGCTAGGGCCGTTACAGCGGTACCAAACCCTGACAAACCACAAATTCCAAATATATATGTACGGGAGTGAGGCGGTGTGAGATAAGTTTCATCGCCGAGAGGGAAACAACCCAGACCCGCGACTAAGGTCCCCAAGTAAATGCTAACAGATAAAGGATGTTGAGTTGCTGAGACAGCCAGAATGTTGGCTTAGAAGCAGCCATTCATTTAAAGAGTGCGTAATAGCTCACTGGTCGAGCGATTCAGCGCCGACAATACTCGGGACTAAGCATTTCACCGAAGTCCGGGACTTATAAAAGTGGTAGGGGAGCATTCTGTAGGCACTGAAGGTGTACCGTGAGGTATGCTGGAGCGTACAGAAGAGCAAATGTTGGCATAAGTAACGATAATTAGGATGAGAATTCCTAACGCCGAAAGTCTAAGGTTTCCTTGAGCTCTGTTCGTCAACTCAGGGTTAGCCGGCCCCTAAGGTGAGGCCGAAAGGCGTAGCTGATGGGAATCAGGTAAATTTTAAATATTCCTGAGCCACCAGTCAATGAAAGGGACGCAAACGAAAGGTTATTATGGGTTAATGGCTATCCTATGATAATCCTAGTCTGCCGAGAAAAGCGAGACATGGTGACCGTACCGCAAACCGACACAGGTAGACGGGTTGAATATACTAAGGCGCGCGAGTGAGTCGCGGTTAAGGAACTCGGCAAATTGACCCCGTAACTTCGGGATAAGGGGTGCTCCGGAAACGGAGCCGCAGTGAAATGGCCCAGGCGACTGTTTAACAAAAACACAGCACAATGCTAACACGTAAAGTGGACGTATATTGTGTGACACCTGCCCGGTGCTGGAAGGTTAAAAGGAGGGGTTAGCCGCAAGGCGAAGCTCCGAATTGAAGCCCCAGTAAACGGCGGCCGTAACTATAACGGTCCTAAGGTAGCGAAATTCCTTGTCGGGTAAGTTCCGACCTGCACGAATGGTGTAACGATCTGGGCACTGTCTCAACCGCGAGCTCGGTGAACTTGTGGTACCGGTGAAGACGCCGGTTACCCGCACTGGGACGGAAAGACCCCATGCACCTTTACTATAACCTATTATTGGGTTCGGTTATAACATGCGTAGGATAGGTGGGAGACTACGAAGAGATTCTTGCGGGAGTCTCAGAGTCAACGGTGAAATACCACCCTTGTTATAACTGGATTCTAACCCGGAGGAGTGGATCCTCGGGGACAGTGGTAGGCGGGTAGTTTGACTGGGGCGGTCGCCTCCTAAATAGTAACGGAGGCTCACAAAGGTCACCTCAGCACGGTCGGTAATCGTGCGGAGAGTGTAAAGGCATAAGGTGGCTTAACTGTGAGACTTACAAGTCGAGCAGATGCGAAAGCAGGTCTTAGTGATCCGGCGGCTCCGAGTGGAAGGGCCGTCGCTCAAAGGATAAAAGGTACGCTGGGGATAACAGGCTGATCTTGCCCAAGAGTTCACATCGACGGCAAGGTTTGGCACCTCGATGTCGGCTCATCGCATCCTGGGGCTGGAGAAGGTCCCAAGGGTTTGGCTGTTCGCCAATTAAAGCGGTACGTGAGCTGGGTTCAGAACGTCGTGAGACAGTTCGGTCCCTATCCAGTGTGGGCGTAAGATGTTTGAGGGGACCCGTTCTTAGTACGAGAGGACCGGAATGAACGTACCTACTGTATATCTGTTGTCACGCCAGTGGCATAGCAGAGTAGCAATGTACGTAAAGGATAAGTGCTGAAAGCATCTCAAGCACGAAACCTACCCCAAGATTAGACATCTCTAAGGGTCCAAGTAGATTACTTGGTTGATAGGCTTCAGGTGTAAGCATAGCAATATGTTTAGCCAAGAAGTACTAATAACCCGTGGGCTTACCGAATTCTTTTGGTAAAATATACAAAGTCATCTTAAACTATGACTACTCTTATTCACTATCTAACCAACGAAAGTTTTGCTTGGTAACTATACCGTGGAGGGTACACCTCTTCCCATTCCGAACAGAGAAGTTAAGCTCCACTGGGCTGATGGTACTGCGTGGGCGACTGCGTGGGAGAGTAGGTCGTTGCCAAGCTAATTTTTAAAAAGCCCTATTGATAAATTCAATAGGGTTTTTTTATTAGAATCACTATAATCAAAAATATTTATATTTTTAATTTGTCTTTTCTATTATACTTTAAATTATGAATATAGAAAATATTAGAAATATATTGTCGAATGTTACCGATCCCGAAATACCTGTCCTAAGTATCGAGGATATTGGTATACTACGAGATATAAGATATGAAAACGAAATATTGGAAGTAGTAATTACTCCTACATATTCGGGGTGTCCCGCTATGTATCATATAGAAGACCAAATAAAAAAAGTATTAATAGAAAACAATATAAATAATTTTAAAATCATTACTCAGCTGTCTCCTGCTTGGACTACCGATTGGATGACTGATATTGCTCGTAGAAAATTAAAAGAATCTGGTATTGCACCTCCTAAACGTAGTACTGTAAATGTAAAATTTTCTAATCTATTCGATATTATATCTCTTCCTAAAGATATTGAATGTCCATTTTGTAATTCAACCAATACTCGTTTAATTAATGAGTTTGGCTCTACCGCTTGCAAATCGCTTCATTTTTGTAATAATTGCAAACAAGGTTTTGATTATTTTAAGTGCCATTAGGATATCTTGTTAAGAATACAAAACCATTTTTTATCATAATTAACCTTAATTCAGGATTGTTTTTAATAAGTTCTTGCCCTTTTTCTAATTTTGCAACAAAGAATGCTTGTTTGTTTATATTACCATATAACAAGTAATTTTCAAACTCTTCACTTGTCATCTTTAATGATATTTTTGAATTGCTTGGCTTACGATTTGAATAAAAATAATGTGCGTAAGTCTTGAACCCAATAGGTTGAATATATACTTCTTGTCCACTTAGACTTTTGTAGAAGCTAATTGGTGCATTTTGGGTGTAGGCTTCTATTCTTGGTGCTAATACAGGCAATAAAAGAAAAATAATTAATGCGGTAGTCGAAAATAAAACCATAAATGCTCTTATATATTTTTGTAGAGTAAGCAAAACTACAGTAACTATTATTGCTATAAAATATATAGCACCACTAATCCATTCATATCCAGTCCATCCACCGTTGGCTTTTAATACTTCACGAGTAAATTCATCATCAATTTTAGGTAAAAAAATATCAATATTGTACATAATTATCGGAAACCAAAACAAAGCAAGCGATAGAATCAAACCAAAAATACTTAATAAAATAGTAGATGATAATTTCCAAACTAATTTACCCGTAGAAACTAAATATACTACATATGCAACTAAATATGTAATTGAAAAATATGCCAAAGATGAATAGTGAACTATCTTTGTTTTGACTAAAGAAAATACAATAAGAACTACACATAAGATAATAATATTTAAAATTTTAAAATTATTTTGCAAAGAATTATCTAATTGATTTTTTCTAAAAGCTCGTAGAATTAATACAGAACCGGGTAAACATCCCAAAAAAAGAACAATAAAATGATAATATAATGGACCTTCGTGCCCAGCTTCGCCTGTTGTAAGTAGCCTAATTTGATATGAAATAAAATCTGTTAAAACAGCATCTCCACTATTTAAAAAAATAATTAAATACCATATTATTGCAGGTATTAATCCTATTGAAAGAAATATAAATATTTCTTTTATAGGATATTTTTCTTTATTTCTTAATATTAAAATAAAAGTAATCCAGGTTATCAATGGTAGTAATATCCCTACAGGACCTTTTGTAAGAACTGCTAATGAAGAGAAAACTGCTGCAAAAATTATATTTTTTATATTATTATTTGAATAAAAATTAAATATATAGTAAATAGATAAATACATTAATAAATTAAATAAAGGATCTATTATAGCAGTTTTAAAATAAAAATGTGGTAACAAGGAACCTAAATAAACTAATACCCAAAACAATCCAAAGATTTCATCGTAAATTTTTTTGCCTAAATAATATAATACTAATAAAGTAATAATACCTATGATAGAGTTTGGAAATCTTGCAGCAAACTCATTAATACCAAAAATTTTCATCGAAATTACTTGAAGCCAGATAAATAATGGTGGTTTTTCGTGAAATTGTTCGAAGTCAATCATAACGTTTAGATAATTTCCCGTAATAATCATTTCGCGTGCTGCTTCTGCAAAGTTTATTTCGTCCCAATCGAAAAGATGAACATCGCCTATATATGGCATAAAAAATAATGCACCAATTAAAATAATCATCAATTGGTGCTTATATTTTGCTATTTTCATAAGTTATTCAATAATTTTATAAATAGGACCGTTTTGAGTTAGTGTGCTTTCAATCAAATTAATTTTAAAACTTTTCATAAGTCCGAATTGTAGGTCTTTGTGCTCCTGAAATATTTCATTGAATTCGCTAGATAGACTTTTTATTCTAATTAGAGTAATATGAGGAAAAAATTTCTTGCTTTCGGGCTTAAATCCAATTTTTTTTAATCCATTTTCTATATTATTAAAGTGAGAAAAAATACTTTTGTCGCTATTATGTATTTTCGAGAATAATACTTGTGGCTCTCCTTTCAATGGGAAATACCCTAATCCACCAATTTTTATAGTAGAATCTATTTCTTTTAGACTGCGATATATGTAGCGTTTTATCTCGGGGATTTTCTCTTCGTTTACATTTCCTAAAAACTTGTAAGTAAAATGCAGATTTTCTAATTCTGTCCATTTCCCTTTTAAAACTTTGTTAAATTCGAGTTGTAGCTCATCCCAATATGGTTTAAATAATGTATTATCTACAAAAGTACCAATAAATAATCTTTTAAATGCCATTTAAACACTACTCAAAATAAATTTTTACAAAAATAAAATAAAATGATTTATTTAACTGTTAATTAAATTCATAAATTCAAATTTTTCTCCATTAAATAAACCTAAATCGCTTAACTTTATAGAAGGGATTACAAGTAATGCCATAAAAGATGCTGTCATATAAACAGAATGAAGATTAGAGCCTAATTGACGAGCTCTTTTGTATAGATCTGAATATTTTTTAGCTGCAATTTCTACATCATCAGTTGACATTAATCCAGCAACAGGAAGCGGTAATATATCTTTTTCGTCTTTGTTTGCTAATGAAAGACCGCCTTTATTTTCAATAACTAAATTTACAGCATTACACAAATCTTCGTCATTAGTTCCTACAGCAATTATATTATGCGAATCGTGTCCTACCGAAGAAGTTATTGCCCCTTGTTTTAGTCCAAAATTTTTAATAAAAGCAACAGCAGGCGGATTATCTTTATATCTATTTACCACTGCGATTTTTAATATATCGTTATTAATATCAGGTAATATCTCGCCATTAACTACATTTAATTCTGCAAGTATTTTATTTGTAATTAATTGTCCTTCTACGGCTTCTATTACATTTACAGTAACTTTATTTTGTTTTGAGTATATTTTAAAATCTTCAGGTTTCTTTTTAGAGCAATTAAAGTGATTAATAGGCTCGATGTGAACTGTGTCAATTAGAACTTTTCCATCATTATAAGCATATTTGCCATCTATTATAGTAGAAATTACATCAAAGTTTTTTATATCCTTTACTAAAATTAAGTCTGCAGGATCTCCAATTTGCAACAATCCCGAATTAAGATTATAATGTTTTATAGGATTATATGTAGCAGCTCTTAATACATTGAAGAAATTGTGTCCCTTTTCTATAGCACGAGCCATAATCTTGTTTATATGACCTATTAACAAATCATCGGGATGTTTATCATCACTGCAAAACATGCACATTTCAGGATGCATTGATAAAATAGGATGTAATTCTTCAAAATTCTTAGCTGCAGTACCTTCTCTTATAATAATTTTCATACCATAAGAAATTTTTTCTAATGCTTCGTCTAATTTAAAGCATTCGTGGTCGGTAGAAATTCCCATTGAAATATATTTTTCAGCATCCTTTCCTCTTAGTCCAGGTGAATGACCATCTATAGGCTTACCGTGCTTTTGTGCTATTTTTAATTTTTCTATTACTTCAGTAAATTCAAACAAAACGCCCGGATAGTTCATCATTTCTGATAAATATTTTATATCATCTCTTTGTAATAATTTATCAATATCTTCTATTGTGATTGTAGCACCAGCAGTTTCGAAATTAGTGGCAGGCACACATGACGATGCTCCAAAATTAAATTTAAAAGGAGTTTTTTTCCCGTTTTCAATCATAAATTCGATACCGGGTAGTCCCATTACATTAGCAATCTCGTGTGGGTCAGATACTGTAGCTGTAGTACCATGCTTTACAGCAGCTCGAGCAAACTCCGAAGGCACAAGTAAAGAACTTTCGATATGTATATGAGCATCTACTAAACCTGGAAGTATAAAAAAAGTATCAATAGGGCTACTTAATTCAATAATTTCTTTAATTATGCCATTTTCTATATGTAATTCGCCATAGAAAATACGTTTACTAACAGGGCAACAAATATTCCCTTTTATTAATTTTTCCATTTGAAATCCCTAATAAAAAAACTTAAACGGTTTAGTTTAATTATATTTTTAATTAGGGTATTTAAAAGTAGTATTTTTAGAGCAAAACATTTTGTAGCCTTGCCCTGGCAACATATTTCCAATAGTATTAATACCAAATGAAGGTATATAAACTTGTCCCGAATGATTTTTGGCAATAACTAAGGCATCTTGATTAGTTAAATCTGCCAGTGCAGTAGCTATATTCATATTAGATGATCTAAGATATGCAATTGTATTCCACCCATTAACTACAAAAATAGATTCGTTTTGTGGTGTACTGGTAGTTCCTTCAATTTCTAATATACTTGCAGAATTTAAAAATGCTAAATAGCCTTGGTGAAAGTTCCAATTACCGATATTATTTATACCATAGGAAGGTATATATGTTTGTCCCAAATTATTTTTTACAATTACAACTTTGTTGTTTATATCTTCCCAGATTTTAGACATATTACTATTATTTGGAATGATGAAAGTCGAAATAGTATTCCAACCAGCGTTTAAACTAATACTTTGATAATTAACAGGTGATTCTACATTTAAAGTATAATCTTCTGCTTCTCCATAAGTCTGGTTGGAACAAGGTTCGGGGATATTAACGTAATTAATTCTAACTCTCATTACAGTTTTACCTAATACTGCATCATTAGGAACCGAAATATTTCCAGTAAATGTCTTAAAATCGGATGTATTTAATATATATCGCTCAGTAGTAGTGTTGAATATTTTGTCTTGATTCCAATCAATGAATACAGCGACTTTATCATTTGTAAAAGGATTAGGATTAATTATTGTAATTGGATAAGTTCTATTCCTTCTTACATTAGTTTCTATGTAAGTTTTATCATCATATCCAAAGATACTGCAATCACTTTGCTCGTCTATACTTCTAAATTTAACTCTACCTATATATTCATCGCAAATTTCTGAATAAGGATTGCAATATTCTGGAGCAACAGTTGTAAATGTCCAATTTTGAGATTCTGATATTTTGTTAGCTCCGTTATAAGCTTCTACTTTCCAAAAATATCTTTTACCTTTTATTAGTGGAGGGAAAATAGTAATATTATTAGATGTAGTAGTAATATTACGTATTATTAGGCTATAATCTTCATTGTACGATATTATCACTTTGTAAGAATCTGCACCTGTAAACGCACTCCAACTAAAGCTTTGTTCTTTTGTAATATCTTTTTTATCATATTCTGGAGTAGAAAGCATCACACCTGAAAAACTATAAGTATTTGGAAAAACTAAACCAGTTATTTCAGCATTGTTTTTAAAACTTCCGATTATAAAATACCATCCATATTCCTTATCAATAGCAACAAAAAAAGACTCATCATATCTCGAATATAAAGAAGCATAAATTACATCAGTATTAGGGTCGTATTCCATATCCTGAGCATAATTTAAATCATAATCGAAATAGCCAATAATTTTTAATTCATCATCATAATCACGTCCTTCAGTTAAAGATTCGTTGGATATATTAATTCGATAAACTCTACCTTGTTTGTCTATAGCTAAATTTATAAAAGATTGTGTAAAATCAAATTTTTTAATTATACTTGCAGGTGAAAGTTTTAATTCACTAAATTCTCCTTGATAAACTTGTCCATATAATTTATTTGCATTATGACTATATCCAAGACCTGAAAATGCTTTTGAATAGCTTGCAATATTAGTTCTATTGCCATTGTTAGGGTTAATAGTTACAATTTTGTTATCACTTGTATAGCAATACCAATTATTATTAAAATATGTTGCACCACGAATCCAAGGTTGTGAAGATTGGTCAGCAATTAAAGTCCAATTACCTGGTTCATTAATTTTAAATTTAACTGGTCCTGTAATACCAGTCCAAGGATCATATGATACATAACCGTAAACTTGCTGAGTTGTAGCACTATTTATGATTAATATAGAACTTAAATAAGTTTTATCAATACCATCATAACTGATTATAATTTTAAACTTAGCAATTTTAGTAGGACAATTGTTTGATATGTCAAATGTTAATCCAGCCAGATCAAAATAAGCATCAGGATATATATCGAAACTTCCAGAGCCATTATTTATAGTAATATCGGGGTCATCAGAAATTACTTGATAAGAGAAATTATTTGTTCCATAGAATTGATTATAATTTCTGAATGTCACCCAGAAATATACAGTCTCACCATTTTCTATTAATCCATTGCCACCAGAGTCAATATAATCAAATGAAAATAAATCTATTTCTACATCATTAGGAATATAAGGATTTTTGGTAGTTATGGCATTAAATGCATTAATTTTACCATTGCCTAACATATCCTGATAATCAGGATTACTAGAATTTATATCTATTGTCGTTCCCATTAGTGCTAATAATACTTCATCATTTGTTAACAGAGGATTATATGCTTTTATATATCCAGCTAAGGCTGCAGCATATGGCGATGCCATAGAAGTTCCCTGATACTTACCGTATGTATCATTGAAAAGAGTACTAAGAATACCGCCATCGGTAGTTGATTCGCCACCATATGCAGCTATATCTACATAATATCCGAAACTAGAATAATATGCTTTGTTATCCGATGAATTTATTGAAGCAACAGCAACTGTTTTCTGATATGCTGCCGGAAATTGTATATTGTTGTTATTATTATTACCAGCAGATACTATTACTATTGTACCTAATCCATATACATAAGTCATAATATCATTCTCTGTAGCAGCATATCCTCCACCACCCCAACTACAATTTATAACATCACACCTTTGATGAGCTAAATATCCTATTCCCTCATATCCGTAATAAATATATCTACCATCACTGTTATCTCCGTGTTTAGTTGGTATAAATTTTATGTTCCAAGGTAATCCTGCTACACCAAGCGAATTATTTGTTCGAGCATTGCAAATTCCAGCAATGTGTGTTCCGTGATTATTGTTAGAGGAACCCATAGGATTGCTGGATGATGTACCATCAGAAGTATAAAAATTCCACCCAATTAAATCATCAATATATCCATTCCCATCATCATCTATTCCATTTAAATCACCTGGATCTAATATCCATTGACCACCTTGAAAAATTATTACTTGTCCGTTACCATTTGCATCTTCATCTAAATTTTGCTTTAAATTATCTCTTAAATCAGGATGATCCCAGTCAGTACCAGAATCACAAACACCTAATGTTATTTCTACTAGACTATTTTCGCCCTTAAATATAGACCAAGCATTAGGACAATCCATTAAATCTAATGCAAATTGCTCGTTATATCGAGTGTCATTTGGAGTTGAATGTAGATACATTATTGGAATAGGTTCAGCATATTCTACAAAATCTAATGCTGCTAAATCTATACATAATTGTATTAAATCCTTTATATCGTTTAATTTTACTTCATAAGTTCTTTGTAATGCTTCTTTGATTTACTGTGTTTCGTTACTTATTTTTTTGTTAGATATAATTTGGGGAAAATTTAACAATTCATATACTTTTTCTAATCCATTATTTAGTAATATATTATCTACCAGCGGAATACCTGTATTTAAAGTATATTTTTTGGCTCTTTCAGTGTCGTAATTATATAAATTAATTTTTTCTTTTAATCTAAGATAAATAGCATCATTTCTATATAATTGGTTTCCATTATCATCAACAAGAACTCCATTTTTAAAAGGATATTTTCTTGCAACATTAAGAAATTTCAATTTTTCTATTTGTTCAACATTCAGTTTGTAGAATGGACGCTTATTATTTGGATTAGGTAAACTATTTTGATTCCTGTCTATTGATGAATTTTGGTTATCATCACCAATAACTTTGAAATAAAGATGACTTGCAGACTCCGGTTTTACTTTAATAAAATTTTGAGAACTTAGATTAATACTACTAAAAAGTAATAATAATAAAAATAAAATGATGAGAACTCTTTTCATAAAACACCCTAAAGATATGTGATTAAAATTTATTAAAATTAATATTTAAAAATTAAATTAGCAAATTATTCTTTCTATTTCCTCAAAATAAAATTTGATATTTCTCCAGCTAATAATATTATTAAAGAAGAATAATAGATCCATACAGAAATAGATATTATAATTGCATATGTTCCGTAAAATTTACCATAATTAGCAAAATCAGTAATATAAAACGCAAAAATATACCGTGATAATTCTATCAGAATTACGCATATTATTGTTGATAATAATCCACGTCGTCTTTCTATTCGTTTATTAGGGACATACCTATATATTAAAAAAAATATTATAAAAGAAGTAATGAATGATACAAAAAATATTATAGTGTTAGAAAAATATACCTTGCTCCAATCAGGTAGAGATGCCCAAAATACTTCAATAAAAAAACTAACTAATGGTATAGCATAAGAATATATAAGCATTAATATAGCAAAAATTATTGTAAGTAAAATATCTTTCAATCTATAGATTATAGAAATTTTAGGGCTTTCTATTTCGAAAACTGTATTTAAACTAATTCTAATAGCACTAATTAATGTAGACGATATCCATAATAAACCTATAACACCTACAATCCCAAAAATTGCACTATGCTTGTTGATTAAATATATTTCATTTAGTAATGATTTGAAAAAAATGTAATGTGATTCAGTAGGTGGCAATAAATCAAAAAAAATATCTTCTAAAATGCCATTTATAGTTTCTATATTAACATAGTTACTCGATATATATATTGCAACTAATATCAATGGTATAATATAAACAATTATATTAAAAGCAATACCAGAAGCAAGCATAAAAATATGATGTCGTTCTATATTATCAGAAAAATCATTAATTGTTTTCCAAACTTGTTTCAGTTTTTCTATAAAGTAATTCTTTTTCATATTTTAATGAATATTTGCTTTGTATTTTTGTTTAATTTGTTTTCAAATATATATAAAATGTATAGATTATTAATTTTTTTGTTTTTATTATGTTTTTATTCGTGTGCAAATATTCAAGCACCTTCGGGAGGTCCGCCTGATACTACTCCACCTAAAATCAAAAAATTTTATCCAAATAATAATACTACAAATTTTAATGATAGAGTATTAATCGAGTTTGATAAGTGGATGGATAGAACTTCAGTAATAGAAAATCTCTCTATTCTTCCTGATATTCAATTCGAATACAATTGGAGTGGCAAAGAATTAGAAATTAATTTTAAAGAAAAATTAAAAGAAAATACCACTTATTCTCTTATTCTTGGTACTCAATATAAAGATTATTACAATAATAAGCCCGAAAGTGCTTTTTCGCTTGTATTTTCTAGTGGGAATAATATTGATACAGGTAAAATTAACGGACAAGTGATAGGAGAAAAAATAGATGGAGCATATATTTTTGCTTATACCGGTGATAAA